>Ga0065711_1034163_pt1 | contig 24222 bp, 15 predicted proteins | sample Hoacrofraction12_FD_59098 | JGI IMG/M metagenome (GOLD analysis project Ga0065711, IMG submission 59098) | Hoatzin crop microbial communities from Cojedes, Venezuela - Epithelial fraction 12 v2 (version 2) | ecosystem: Host-associated > Birds > Digestive system > Esophagus > Crop | place... | reverse complement strand
ATCCCGGGCCGCCTCCCCCCCACCCTCCTCCCCCCTCCCCTCCCCGCTCTGGGCCTTACCCGAGGAGCTGCTGCTCCTCATCTGCTCCTACCTGGACGCGCAGGCCTTGGGCCGCCTGGGCCAGGTCTGCCGCCGCCTGCGCTTCCTCAGTAGCCGCGATCTCCTCTGGAGGCGCATAGCCCGTGGCTGCCTCAACTCCGGCTTCACCCAGCTCGGCACCGACCTGTAAGCGCGGCCTTCCCGGCGGAAGGGCGGGGGGGAGGCGGCCGCCGCGGCTGGGAAAGCCCGGGGATGCTGCGGCCTAGCCGGTTGCTAAGGGGCGTTCTGCGCTCTTGGCGTAGTCGCTAAGGGGTCCCCCCGCTGCCGTGAGGGGGCGGGGGGAAGGGGCTATTCTCGAAGCGCGGCTGCGCTGTCTTCAGTCTACGCCGAGAGGCGTGGGAAGGGCCGCAGCGCCGGGCCCGCAGCGGGGCCGCCCCTGGGAGGGGAGGGACCGCTTGTGGCGGACCCGGGGCCGCCGGGCCTGACCCCCGACTCTGTCCAGAAAGGTTGGGGGTCTGTGGGGCGGCCCTTCCTGTTCCCGCGAGGAAGCGGGCGAGCGTGGCGGGGTCTTCCCGGGCCCCCTCAGCGCCAGGCCCGGCGGGAGCGGCGCGTACGTGCTGGGTCCCGAGGCCCTCTCCAGATCAGCTCGGTCCCCCAGGCTCCTCCTGACGAAACACGTAGGGTCGGGAGCTTCGTACTGGGGGAGGTGGGAGCACGAGGAAACGGAGAGAGCCGCCGTGTGCTGGTGGGGTGGCTGCTGCGTGCCCTCACTCCCTCCCCACTTCGGAGCAGCGGCCCCTGCCACGGTCTCAGGGATGCCTCAGAGAAGAATCTGCAAGGGAGCAAGGCCTGGGCTGGTGTCTTGGGTAAAGGCTGGAGGGTGGGCTTACATATGTTACTAGGTGCAAGAGCCTTGGTGGCAGGAGGCCCTAGGGATATGTTTCTTATACTCTCCTGCTTATGGAGCAGCTTGCTGGTGTAGCTGGTGATGGCTGGCACAGAGAAGGTGATTCTCGGACTCTTCATGGCTTCAGGGTTTTAAAGTTTTGTAGGTAGGCATTGTTTTTTGGTTTTGTTCCTCCCCCGGCAGTTCAACAGCACATAATAAGTTAGGAAGAGGTGTGAGCCCTCTTGGCTCTACTGTGTGTGACGCCAGCATCTTTCTAGCTAAAGTGCTTTTGGGGCTTTGGCCTTGGCAGCAGTTGGTAAGGACGTAAAGATTTTGTTAGCGTACAAAATGCTACTGGGAAGCAGCCACACAGTGTGGGCATTCTTTGTTAGGATTTTAGGATCTATGAATCCATTCCCATGGCTACCCTGCAGCTGCCAGCCCAGGATCTTGTTTGTCATCCAGTGACTCAGTATTGTTTCTATAAACACTGTGTTGACATGAGTCAAAAAAAGGATGTCAGTTTTTGAGGCCTGTTTTGCTGTCTCATATTGCTGTCTTATCAGTAGCACAGACTTTGGAGAAACAATTATGGCTTCTACCACCAGGAGCAGAACTCGGGTGGCACTGAAAATCCTTGTGTTGGGTTTTCAGGTCAGCACTTCAACCCATTCAGTCTTCACAGCTTGAAAGTTAAGCACAGTTCTCTTGGAAGTCAGCAGGAATAAGCATTGCAGAATGTCTGTGTGTTGGACTCTGTCTACCATGATATATGATTTTTGTCTCCTGAGGAAATGAAGTTCTGTATTTTTCATTAAGAATAGGGTGATACTATGCTCCTTCAGTTGCAGGAGGGATCAGGTGTACAGCAGAGCAGGTGCAGCGTGTGTAAGGACCACCACTTCCCCTTGCAGAGGAATGCAGGTCTATAAACAGCTACAGAAGAGGTTTGCTAGGTCAGAGGGTTTAAGTGAAGGAAAGGCTGCTTGAGTATCATAAGCTCCCAGGGATTTCAATGCTGTTAGGTGTACTATGAACAGCGGTTTTTTTTGGTGTTTTTTTTTTTTTTTTTAGTAATTCTAGGATATGCTTTTTTGCTGAGTCCTATTTTAAAGTTTTCTTTAAACAGCTCTAGTACTGAGTGCTGCTTTTACCATTGGTCAGCGCTGCCCTGGTCCTAGGGACTTCAACAATGGGTAACACACCAACTGACATCACAAGCTGGTTATGCAGGAACCTTGAGATAAAGCTGGAGGATGAATCCTTTAACGACTTTTAACTTCATGGAAGGTTTAGACAATCTTCAGTTCTTTGAAATAGTGTGCCAGATCTTATGGAGAATACCTGAAAGCCAAGCACTTGTTTTCCCTGTGTGGAGGTCCAGTGTCTGGGGGCGGTTGCAGGAGTTCTGCTCCAGTAGGGTAGACAGTTCTGGAAACAAATGAAAGACAAGGGAGTGTCTTTGCAGTAACGGGGAGTGAAGAACCAGCGTGAGAGCCTGTGTTGAGTTGTGATACAGCTACAAAATTTCTGTTTAGCTGAAGAAAAGTTTAATAGTGTCTGTGGCAGCCTGAGGGTTTTAAATAGCCACGTCTCCTCCATAGCACTTGCTCCTCATGCATGTCTCCAAGATCAAGAGCAATCCAAGATTGCTGCTCTTGCAATTGAGGGAGTAAGATTTGCAGAGAGAGGTTATATTTTATTTGACTAACAGGTACAAGCTGGGGAGGGCGTTGAGGTAAGCTTCTGGGCACGGAGTCTTTCTTCCTGATAGTAATTCTAAGTAGGAACCTGGTAGGTTGCTCACTGAAGGTTAAATGTGATCTGAGTAGGTATTTAAGCTAAAATATCACTGGGTAAATAGAATGGTGATGAAGATGATGGATAGCTGGACCTTCTTGATAACTGTGCTTTCATGGTGATATAGAGTAAGTCTTGAGTTTGTCAAGCGTGGCTTTGACTCGCTCAGGAGCTGAAGCTTCTGTTCCACATTCTGGATAACGTTGCATGAGGTGGACACTTTTTTGCTTTTAAGAGGTTTTTGTGAAATACTGTCCGCAATTGAGAAAACAAAGCCTGGAACTGTTTATGGTAAATGTACTTAATGAAATAACGTGCATGGTTCTAACATTAGATCTTAAACTGATGGTCCCTGGGAGGCTGGCGTAAGTTAAAAACTAGTCTAGGGAGTATTTACTGTTTAAAACAAAAAACCGTCTCGGAATAGTTTGATCATTTCTGCTGTTAAATGGCTTTTGATAAGCCATCTGTTAATGCTTTGTAAATAGAGATAAATTCGAGCCTGGAGTGTAAGATAGCTGTGAAACTTATCCCCCTGCCCCCACTTCCCCATTTTTTTTAAAAGGGTGATTAACTTGAAAATGACACCATTTCTTTAAAATGTTGTTTCTGTTAGGTATATCTTCAGATAATTGTAACAAGGAGATCAGAGGGAAAAGGCTTTAGCTTGCATGTGAAACAACTGTTTGCGTAGGCAGCTTGCTTATAAAATGTCTTTATGCTGACATAGGAAAGAGAGAAAATTTGTACTTTTGTAAAACCCTAGCTGTCAGCAGCGTGGAAAAGAGAAATAGTAGTATAGCTGAAACTATTTGATTTAATTTTTAAAGTTGTCTACTTCTCATCCTGACTATCTACCTTTAAAAACTGCCAGCTATGGTTATCTCGGGACACATACTTAGGCTTAAACAATGTTAAAATTGATTTGCTAGTGTTGTCCGAGGAAGATGTGGACTTAATCCCAGACACTAGCCGTTATGCTGAAAGGTGTATTCTCAACATTGACCACCTCATATTTGCCCTTTCTGGTAGATTCAGCTAATTGGGAGCTGTGGATGTAAGTGAAGTTAAGTATTTAAGGTATTGATTGAATTGTGCTCTTGCAGAAGAGGACAGATGTTTGCTTTGAGCAATGTTTCTGTACTCTTCATTGCTTGGTGGGGGGGGAATTGCAAGGTTCGCATCAGTGTGCATTACTGGATATTAGGGACAGCGGGGCCTGACTTGGAACAGTTCTTAAAACACATTTTTAGTGTTAAAAATGTGCTCTTTCTTCTCTGAATCAGCAGTGAGCAAATATTTAATAGAATATTATGTCGCTGTTATGGAAGTATAGAGTGGTTTTAGATGGATGTGGTTCTTGGCACCTGTCCTACAAGTCTCTATGTCAGGCTGCCACTCGTTGTGTATAGTCATGTTAATTTTATGTATCGACCTGTACTGTAACAAGACCTTGTCATGGGGATGGTAAAAAGATAGTCGCGATGCTGAAGATTTTTTGCTTCACTCGGTCATAGGAGCTGCTGAAGCAAGAATCGAACCCTGTCTTCATAATGTAAGGTGAAGGAGTGTTTTTGTGCCAAAAATGCATGGCAGCATATCACAGAACAGTTAAGGCTTAAGAACACGTTCTGCAGCTAAACTGTAGCAGAGCAGTAGCTCAAAGCCTTTGTGGTTTTTGGTGAGTATAGTGATATTACAGTTGTGTCTGGTAGCCTGTGTCTGTTTTGCCAGCTGTTGTACAGGCCCAGCAAAGAGCAGTCTCTGCCCTGACGAGCTTGCTGCCTAAATAGCCAGGGTAAACAAGGACTGGGAGGGAAAGCAGAGGCAGAGAGATGTCAACTAAGCTGCCCTCTGTGCAGCAGGTCAGTGTCAGAGCCAGGAATAGCAGAGGGTGCTTTAAGCCTTCACCCAGTGCCTGCCTGCCTGTTGGACCACCTTGGACTGGGGAAATCAGAGACGCAAAGAGCTCATTGCAAGGTGGTTCTTTATTTGAAGAACGGAAGCAAGGAATAAAGTTGCAGCTGGGCTAAACTTATTTCCTCTTTGTTACAATAGGATTTTAGAGAACAAGTTAAAAGTTGCAACCTAAATAGTTGACAGCGTGCCCTTTGTAATATATTAATAGCTGTTGTCAAAAATACAGAAATGTTCCACTGCGTATTTTGTCTCTCCCTGTCTGCTGTTCTGCCTTGCCCACTAGGATCATGGTATATTCTCCAGTTCGGAGAAATAAATTCATTAATGGATGAATTCATCATCTTTTGAGTATTTAAGCACTTGTGTAAGCATTTCTGTGAGTTAATAAAAGCTGTGTTTTCTCCACATCTTAGAAAAATATATACACCTGCAGGAGCAGGAAATGGCCAATCTGTGCAAGTCAAATCCAAATGCAAACTGCAGCAATCATCGGAGACCTCTGCCTTCAGTACTGGAGGGGGAGGGAGTGTGAATGCTTGTAAAGCTGCTTCAGTTTCCTTCATCTTTTAAAACTTGTTTTATCAAAGTTTCATTACTTTAAGTCAGAAATCAAGTAGGTAATGAACTGGTGCAAATGATGCAGAAGGGAATACTCTGGGGAGGATATTGCAATAAAGGCCAAAGCCTGGAAGAGGGCACACAGCTATTGCTTTGTGCTGGAAGGGTCAGTGGTTTTTCAAAACTCCTGTTAGATTCGTTCTAATTCCACCTGAAACTGTTAGTTCTGGGCAGGACAGACCTGCCAGGACAGCTCCACAATATTAAAACTGCTTCTTGTTCTGGGAATGTGAAACTACTTGTAAGAGTTCTTTCAAGCCTGCCTACCCTTCCCTTAAAAATCTTAATGAGTTCAAAGTGGAAGAAGAATTTTCTCTATTTCAGGGCTTAGAAAATGTGTCCTGTGCTTGTTGCTATTGTCCCTGTAACCTGTATAAGTCAACTAGCTATGGGTTATTTCACTCTATCCAAATACTACCCTGACAGTCTACTCTTTCAAATCAGAATATACATGACAACTATTGAACGGCTGCAGGTTTTCTCAGATCTTCCCAGGGCTATGCATTTTTTGAAGCAGCCCAGATTTGATCTCCAAAAACCCTACGTAAGTCCCTGAGAAGGGCAAAATCCTGCCTGGAGTTTCTAGCTGTATTCCCATTGCAATCACTTGTAAGGGAGAGTGGTTGGCTCAGTCTTGGTGATCATGTTTTTTGGGGAAACTTGTGTAAAGGTGTGTGTCTCTGTGTGTACAGAAATTTGCCTACAGCTTTTGTTCTTATTGGAGTCTTTGACTTCTGCATGCAGGTGAATTGTTCACGAGAGCTGTGAGGCGAAGCAGTAAATCTGCATAGCCTGGTAATGTCTAACTGAGATAGCGTCGACACACCAGAGAAGGCAAAGAACAGCAAGAAATCAGTCTGCAGAGCTCTCTTCCATCTCAAAGTTGTGTGAACCCGTGTCAAACAGGATGGGGGGACCGTAGAAGACACACTGAACCTGGCAATTTGCTAAGTAAGGCTCATATGCTAAAGGAATTCAGGTGGAATTTTTGTCCTGGAAGAGGCGTTTTGAAAGCTGGCTGGCTTGTTGAGGACAGCAACAGGAGCTCCTGACATAAATAGCTTTTCCCTGTCTGTTGGTGGCCCATGACTTGTAACTGCGCTGAGACCCTGCCGCTCAACAGGTGCGTCTCCATTACACAAATAAGCGCAGTTGGTCCCTGCGTTAGCCATCCCTGCCACAGGGCCAAGGTTGAAAGTGGGGCTTAGCTACTGTGACCTGTTTGTTCCTCTGTATGACCCTTCCAGTCGGGCCTGGGGCAGGCTGGTGACAGCTTTTAGGCAGACAGCAGGTTTTGTCCACAGCAGAGATTCGGTCGCAGCAGATCTCTGCAGACTTGCATTTCCAGATGAGCTCTTCAGCCCTTACAATGTAGCAAAAAGTGAAGGAGTTTGGTGGGTTAGGATGCCCCATGCAGCTGGGAAAATATACATTATGATGTGTTGGTGTTATCTTCTGTAACATTGTATATGTTGTTGCAGGCACCATTGTTTTGGCACATGCTGAAATTGTAGATGGCCAGTAGAAATCTCCCTGGGATGCAGTAAAGCACAGAAGCTCTTGCTGTGGCAGAAATACCATTTCTGGTGGCAAAGGACTTCAGCTTGGGAGGGGACCATGGAAGGCAAAAACCGTTGGAGGTGAAGCTTTAGGAAGAGATGTGCTTAGCCTCTGGCTGAGTGATTCTTTCTTTCATTGCTTTCTTTTGGGGCCCAGGCCAGCAACTGCCATAGTGGCTGAGGTCACCTGGGTCAGTGGTGCTGTGGGGGAACAGTCCCAGTCTCTCAGTTCAGCAGCTGGAAAGTGGAGTCCAGAAGGAATATTATATTTCTTTTGGTAACTCTGCCAAGAAAGAGAGGAAATCCATAATTTGAGCAAAATAGTTTAACTTTTTTTGTAGGGTGGGGTGAGGTGGGAAGGGGGAAATGAAAAATCCTTTATAATGGGTTGCTTGCAATGGCTTTTATCCTGGAGCGCTCTCTCAGGCTGTAAGAAATGTTCAGCTTCTCTTTCTTCGTGTAACAAAGTCTTTGTAAAGGGAGTTTCCATCAGGAGTACATGCAATCAGAAACATGCATTAGTTCAGGTCATTTATTGCACCACATGGTTTGGGATCCTGATAGAGTGTTTTGTTTGATTAATTGGCTAATAACAAAGATAGCCTTGCATGTTCTGCATCATGTAACTTTATGAGCTGTTGATAATTGTGACACCCTAGCAGATGTGGTAAAATGATGGACTCTAATACGCTTTTAAGACCATTTTGCTTGAGTTTCATTGAATTTTCACATTCAGTGTTCATTGGTTTCTTCCTCCTATGTCTCCTGTCATCCTTCTAGGATGCTGGGCTGTACTTCAGTGGCTTTCTGATGCAGCGTTGCGTAGGTCCTGGTAAAAATGGAAGTCTTTCTTCAGTGAGTCAGTCTTCAGCAGTCTTGAAGGTCACTGTTGGGTGGCTTCTCTGAGAGCATGAATGCCAAGATCTTGATTTCACAGAGCACTTAAGCATGTACTGTGGCTTAGTATTTTGCTGGACTGCATACTAAGAAAGGTCAAGGTATTCATTGGTTGGTGGATAGTGGTTCCACCACAGCATTTCACATAGCATTTGTCTTCATAAGGTGGGTTAGTCTCCTGAATCTTTGGATGTTCAATCCAGTTACTGAAGTGGGAGATATTTAGTTAAGTCAGTCACTCAGTGTAGATGTGTGACATCTGAAGATTGTCTCAGGTTATCATGGAATGATTCTTAAAGATTTGCATGTACAGAAAGTGTGTTGATCATGATTGAAGCAAAATGGTCTTTGTAGGGGAGAAAAGGATCTTTTTTTATCTAGTGATTAAGTTTATACGGTGATGCGCTTTTTAACTTTCTAAGATTTGAAAACTGCTCTTGCATTGCAGTGAAACTCATCACCTTTTTTGATGTATTCTGGGAGTTGCTCTGGGGGGTGATGTTGAGGAAGCAAATCAAATTACATCTTAGCACTTGATTCCGTCAGTGGGCTTGATTTAACTTCCCTTCTGGTATAGGGGATCAAATGTCTCTCACCAACACTTGAAAATCATTGGCAGTTCAGTCTCTGCTGCCCTGGTATTGGCAAAGGGGAGGGATGTGTCAGTCCAACTTCTACATCCCCTTTCTCATGGCCTCCATGTGTTCTATCCCCTTTCTTGCCTCTATTTTGAATAAATAAAATGTGTGGGAAATAAAAGGTGGATGTTTCTAAGACGTGTTTAAATGAGCTGGATCCAGAATTGCTATATGGAGGACACAGACTGGAAGAATAATGTATATATTAGCAGTAAAACAAACAAAAAGGCAAAACAAATAAAACCCCCCAACTCGCCACTGGACCTCCCCCATATAGTCCTCGCCCCTTCCAGACAGGAACTATTGATTTGTGTGAAAGAATGAGCAGTAACTACAATAGAGAACAGGTACGTGGGCCAAGCCAATGTGTGACTCTCTTCTGAAATTCCTCTTTCTGCAGCAGGAGGATCAAGGCCTGCCCCCCAACTGGAAAAGTGACCAGCAGTGTAAGATGGAGGCTGCTTTTTTTGACCTTGGTTTCACCTTTTTCGGAGCCTTGGAAATTACATCTACTCTTAGTAGGGTTTGTGCATTTAGCTCAGGATGTCTGGTTGGGCCAGTACACATTAGGAGGGGGTTGTGGCATGAGTGCGTTTTCCATCACTGTGCAAGCTGGTGACTTAAAATCTGTACGTGGGGAGAACTTAACTGAGGGTTGATTGTGGGGAGGAGAAGTGTTTTGAAGTAATGAATGGAACTGGATGTAGGCGGAGAGCCTGAACTCTGTCTGGGAGAGTAATAAGCAATGAGGAAGCTGCTGGACCTGATTCTTCAGTGCTGTGCATTCCTCATCTCAGACGCTATCTGGCCCCACAAGCTCCTGCAAGTGCTTTCTTTAAAAATGGAATTCCTTTTCTTGCAGCCTAGGCTAACTCTACAGTTTTGTGTTTGTTTTTTTTTTTGTTTGTTTTTTTTTTAGGTTTAAGAGAAATAAAGAGCTCATAGCTTTCTGAATTCAGTTTTATTTGGTGTGGCTCTGCTGATCATGAACATATAGTTGCAAAGGTTTCTAGGGGACAAAAAGCTTTTCTGTGTGTGTTTTTTGTTTTTGTTTAAAATGGGTCACATGCCCAGGAATGCAGTGGAATTATAATGGTGACTAAGTGCCGGAAAGCATAGAAAAGGGGAGGGAAGGGTAAGCAGCAAAAAAGGAGCCTGAGGCTATGGCAGGAAGGCTGGGAAAATGAGAATCTGGCCAGGCCCCAGGGCCAGGTTAGAGATTCCTACACCCATTAACAACTACAGGAGATGTTTATTTACAGGGAGCTAATCTTTGTTCTAAAAACGACAGAGCACCCAAAAATCCCACTTTGGGGAAGTGGACTGAGAGCATGGTGGGGATGGGAGGAGGGAACTGGTTCTGATTGGGCACCAGTCCCTGTCTCTCAAAGATCTTCCCTTCATGCTATGCGTCTGGGGACACTGGCTGTTGAGAAATGCATGGAAGGGGGATAAACTCTTGTAATCTAGTAAGTGGTTCACAACCCCCAGTTACAAAGGATATCTGCAAGAGTTTCTTCCTATTTGTACTTTTCTGATCTTTTCTACCTAAGCAGCTCCACCGAGGATATTGAATAATAAAGTTTATGATATGAGAAAGATGGAAGCTAAAGCTGCCTTTTTCCTCCCCTCTTTAATCAACCCTGGATCATGAAAGCAAAACAGATGTTCAACAACTGCTTGAACTGCGTATGTTCATGTAGACTCTAAAGAGACCTTGGTCCCAGGTCTCTGGTACCTACCTTTTGTCACCTCTTGAGCTGTGTTGCTCTTGGCTTGTCTCAGCTCATCCCAGTAACTTTGATTTGTATCCCAGCAACTGCTTATGAACTACATCTCTCTTTTAGTAATTTTGTCTGACTAAGTAGAGAATTTTTCAGTGATGTGGTGGAATTCTCTATCCTCTGGTGAGCTGCTGCAAAGGATAGTCCATCTTGGAGCCTGCGTGCATTGGGTGGTTATACAGATGAGTGAATTTTATTTTTAGTTTGAATGTATCTTGATTTCTAATTATTGTAATCTGGTTATGTGATTGTCAGGCAGGTGAGCGTCTGGAGCAGTTTCTTTACTAGTTTTCTGGCTAGACACGCTCTTCTGGCTTCTAGTTTCAGTGTTCTCCTGGCTAGTGTTTCTTCCATCTGTTCTTGTATGGTGGTGTCTTATCTTTACTGGCTTTCTTTGGTCTTTATTAGAAGAGTGATGTCCTGTTGTTCTGGCAGTTTCTTTCCGTGTCCATTTTGTTTTGATTACATTTTGTCTGAACCTGTGTTGCATGAGGTATACTTCATCAGGTCTTGATCGGATTTAAAGCTTGTACACTAGTGATCATCACGGATGGCTTTCTTTGCTGATAAGCACCCACTCTGCTCAGTGTTCCTTTCTTGTCAAGTCTTATGAGTGTGCTTGCTCTAGTGTGGCTCAGGCACCATCAGTGTCTGTCAGTTCATCATTTGTGGAACCAGAGTAAGAGCATACCTGTGATCGGCTTGATTGTGTTTATTGTCCATATAGCATCAATCCTGGTTGCTAATCTCATCTCTCTTCCTCTGTCTGCAGAGCGGCTGGCATTCCAGTGAAGGAAAGGGTGAAAGTGTCTCAGAACTGGAGGCACGGACGCTGCCGGAGGGAGACGGTGCTGAAATGGAAATGCAAGCAAGTGGCTCCTTTCTCTGCTGCTTTGTATTGTGTCTGCTGCTGTGGGGCCTTGGGTTTGCGTCCGTGCTCCTAAATGAAGTGTTTCCTGCTCCTTGTGATCCACGGGGTCTTACAAGTGATGTCGCTGGCCTGTTTTGGATGTTGCTGGCTAGCTGCATGTGGGGTAACTGGAGTTGCTGTATTGTCCTAGGGATTCATTCTGAGAGTCAAGAGTTTCTTTCTTCGTAAGAGCTTGAATTTGTCATTGTTCTGATCTGTGCAGTCCTAGTCAGATTTAGCAATCTTTACTACAGACTTCAAACTTACTATTGCTGTATACCAGGAGCAACTTCCTGTCCTGCTCTCACAATGAGCATACCTTGATCCCAGATGTGGACTTACGTGTTCCCTCAAAATGCCTGGTTTGTCTCCCTTGCTTTATCCTGGCTCCTGATTTGGATGTAGAAATCTAGAGTGCTAATTGCCATTCTTCTACCTTTTGCTTCTTCATTCTCCTAACTTACGCTTCTCTCCTGCACTAACAAAAATGTGTATTTGACATCATGAGAGGAGATTGTTGTTAAATTCTTGATTGCAAACGTGTACTCAGCTTTCAAAGCAAAGCGTAAGATACGTCTCTTGTCTGAACAGCACATCTAAATTTCCAGCCTTCACATCGTCAGACAGAACGAAAAATGAGAAAGACTGTGGTTTGTTAACTGCTGAAGAACAGGGGCCTGCTACTGAGCTTTCATGCCTTTTTGTGCTGTGTAGATTGAAGTGGTGGATAATGTGCCACTGCTTGTCTAAAGTCCTGGGAACAGCTGTAATGAGCAGAGTGGTTTTTGGTGCGGGTTGTATACCTGCCTTTGAAGTGTTTGCAACCATCTGTGAAGTCAGGCTCTGTGGATGTTAGAGATCATTACTAAACCAGCTTGCCAAGTGAAAAGGCAAGGAGTGATTTAATGAGGCCACCATCCAAACTGCATCCTCTAATTTTCATTTATCTTGCTTCAAATTTGTCACTTCTCCTTATGAAAAAGCCATAGAAAAAGGTAAAAAGCTAAACTGCAGCAGGAGGAGAGCCACAGAAACTGGCTGTAGTCTAGGTAAGCTGGATATTCACTTGCTTTTAGAGGACTGCGTAGGAGTGGAGGAAGGAAGGGGAAATCAAAGTCCACCTAAAACTGAAGCTGCTGCTCCAAAGATGCCTCTTGTTTTTTCCATGCATATGATCAAGTCCCAAATGAATGTTATAACCTATGCTCAACTGCTTTGTCCGTGTGACTAAAAGCGTGTTACTGGAGATGAATGCAGGCAAGCAGGAGCCTTCTATCTAATAACCAATCTTGTCTTCTTGCTTATTTCTAGTTCCTCATAATGATGTTATGAGATGTGGCTGTGTGTAATGGCTCTGCTAACACAGGAAAATCATGACCTCTGAGGATGAATGATCTGCAAAAAAGAGGGAGACAGGTTTTTAGGAGAAGCCCCTCTGCTTTCAAAACAGTTGTTCCTGAATAGTTTGATAACTGAAAGGCTGCTCTACTGAAAGGCTGTGGTTTTGCTCAATGTTTGCGTGGATATTGGTGCACTCGGCAATGACTGCAGAGTGGAGACAATTTCACACATCCATGCCCCATAGGACGAGCCCCATGTCTCATTGTATCTGGCCTTGCCTTATCCAGAAGGCCTATTTGCTGATTCTCTCTGGTGGCTACGCAAAAGCAAGATCTTGAGCAAAGAGCTCACTGCCTAAGTGTGCATTGTAGCCTGTTGTCTTTTCTGTCTTTTGGTTTTGTTTCAAGAATAAATAAACTTGTGATGACAGACTTGATTCAGACATTGTTAGAGTGTCTCCTCCTCTTCTTGGTCTCCCAGGAAGTAAAGCATGTTTTCCACTAGTAACTTCAGTCTTCAAAATACAGATCCTTTAACTGTCCGCTGCTCTTGGCCTGGAACCTCTCCTGCCACTGTCCCATAGATAGCAAGGGCCGGAAAGGGTGTGTGGACTGTTCTGAAAGACAGGCAACACAAATCAACAGGTTGCTCTGCAGTTGTTTTTGGCTCAGCAGTAGAAGAGGTGTGAATGTAGAAAAATACCTCCTGTACACAATAAGCACAAAGTTCTTGGATAACTTCAGGCTCACCCTGCTGCTTTACATATCAGCATACAGAGAATGCAGGAGGTGGAGGACTTCCTGTCTGTAGGAAGACCTCTGTTATTTGATGTGGCCTGCTCTCCTGCTCAGATGCATGTGAAACGGTGGCAGCTTTGTGGTCTCTGGGCATCAGCAAATAATATGCAGGATTAAGACCAACTGTTTGCACGAAGAGCCTCATGTTGAAGGCTCTGTTGGAAGTGCTAGGCAGAGCTCGCAGATGTCTGGTAGTCTAATTCCTTAAAAAGTACAGGGCTCATGAAGACGGGTCAGGGAGCCCGAAGTATTTCCTGTCTAAACTCACTAGACTCCTGGCTGTCTTCTCTTTCAGAGATTCCTTGCTTCCTTTTCCTCAGCTTTTTGTTAGAAAAATGCCAGCAATGTGATCTGCTTTGTATGTTGCTGGAGAAGCTTCGCTTCTTAGCTGTGCTACTATATTAAGCCTTGCTTTTGCATGTGACCGGCAGCTCCAACTTCACGGTTTTCTTGAGTGGGCATTTGCTGTTGTTGATAAGTTTACATATACAATCTTTTTTTTTCTTTTTGGGTGTGAGTTTGGCTTGTTTTATTTTCTTCTCCCTACCCCTGCACCCCACGAACCTGCTGTCCCTTTGCAGTTTGATGCCCTGGATGGAGCTGGATGGCGAGTACCTCTACCTGTCTCAAGCGGAGAACATCCAGGCCTACCGGCTCTGTCCAGATGGTACAGGTTTGCAGCGTCACCCTCAGGCTATCTTCTCTGGCCACCAGGAGGATGTATGTCGCTTTGTTCTTGTCAACTCCCACATCGTCAGTGGAGGGGGGTAAGTTGGGATAATAGAGGAGCCCAAGGAGGGTGCAGTGAAGTTGGGAAGGTTTTGTGTAACTCCAGCTCAGAGCAGAGAGATCAGTCTTGCTACACAGAGTTCTCATGCTTGGCTGTGTTCAGCTTTTGCTGCACCCTCTCTTATCATTTGGTTCTGTCCTGCAAAAGCTTCTACTACAGCAGCGGAGGAGCTGACTCTCATGCTGTTGACCTTATAAAGTGTACTTTTCTTTTTTGAACCTGTATAGATGCCTACAGGATTGTTGAATCAGGACTGACTGATCACGTAATCCTGACTGATCTCCAATTTTCGTTTCTTTCCCTATTAGAGTCAGGGCAGCTAGACTGTGTTCTAATGTTCAAACCTGCTGGTTAACTGGGACCACAGTGGTGCATAAAGCTTTCTTGAGACAAGTATATGTTTATTAGACCTACTGATACAATTGTGCAGAGGGGGAAAACTGCCAAGCATTCCAGCACACACACACTTCTCCAATTAATTTTGCATTTGGCTGGACTTTTTCAATTACAGTAAATGACAGAACTGTTATTTATAATTTTTAGCTATTAATATACACAGCACTTAAGCAAGGATTTGGGAGATGCAAACATGGCTCTCTGCCCTGGGACTCTCCCCTGTAAGCTGTAGCCCAAAATTTGGGTAAAAATGAAGGCATGCATTTAAAATTCCAGTAACTGTTTTGGGTGATAAAAAGTCTAAATGCCTTTATAGTTCATTCAAAGCACTATACCCTGCACGGCTGTGCTGAAATGGATGAAAAGCTGAGGCTTGGACGTGGGTGAGAATGACCTCTCAGTTGTTCACTTCAGCCATTCAGCATCCAGCCAGGATTCTGGCAAACTCAAAGCAGTAGGAGGAGGAATGGCTGCTCTGCTAGTTTCTGCAGCTTAACACAAAGTGGAGGGAGGAATGATAGCCAGGAAAATTTTCATGTGCAGCAGATCAAGCTTTGACTGGCCAGATGTGGGATTGCATGAGAACAGATGATGTGTGAGGAGTGGAGAGTTAATAATACTGCATGAGTTTCAGCTCCCATGAGAGATCAGTCCTGGGCTTTTTGTGGCACTGCTAAGCACTGATGGAAGGTGCATGGCCAAGGGAGATGCAGTTGATACAGACTCCCTGCCTGGGGATTTGTTTTTCAGAGATGGAACTATTGTCCTTCACAAGATCCATGGCTCCTACAGTGTCAAGTTCTCTGCGCATGAACAGGAGGTGAACTGTGTGGACTTCCAAGGTGGCCTCATTGTTAGCGGCTCCCGGGACAGAACAGCAAAGGTGAGCAGTGATGTTCCAGCAGCTGCAGCAGCATGTGCAGAGGTGACCTCAGAGGTCTTGTGCCACGAATGTGTAAGTGTCAGCAGAACAGTTGTGAGCCCAGTCTTGCGTGTCTGCAGGAGGAGTGCTGGGTATCTTGGTGTAGTCTCGTGTCTCTCAAAAGATGCTTGTGGTGCCAAGCTTTTGGCAGTACTTTTGGCATCAGTTGCTGGTTTAAACTAGGAAGTGCAGAAGGCGGCACTTTCACTTTGTGTCTGTCTAACACTGTAGTGGAGATTCATGCCAGTTAGTCTGAAATTTGCCATATGTATCTCAAGCACATCCTTGCTTTGTGATGCAGTGCTTCTTCACATGCTCTCTGTTGTATATTCAGTGTCTTTAAGGGATAGCATGATGTCTTTTCGAAATCTGTGGGGTTGTGATATACTTATTTGTGGCTTTGGGTTTTCTAAATTCTTTTTTTTAAATATATATTTTTAATGGTCTTGGTTTGCAAACCGGGAGTGAAGTTAGGCTATGAATACTGTTAGCTTCATTTTTCTCTTCCGGTTAGTATCACTGAATCCCGTCATATAATTTTTGGCTATTTCTTTCTGAGGCAGGACCTTGCTGATTTTTGTCCTCTGGATCTGGTTGGCAGCGCTCTTCCTATGTGGACCTGGAGAGTTGTTCTTCTAGGCTATAACTAGCCGTGTTTTAGTAGTAGAGGAAAATGCACATAGGTGTTTCACCCTTGTCCTTCTAGCGTGATACCGTTCCTGTAGCATCTCTTCACAACCACTTGTTTCATTGTTAATGGTGGTTGCTGCGTTATTGAAAGCTTTGGCTGTTGCTCAGGGTAGACTGCTGGTTACTCTGCATCCCTGGTACATAGAACATTAATGAATGTAAGAGGAAAAACTGCTTCTCCTGTTTGGCAAGAGGGGAAACTGGGGCAAAGCAAGACCTAAACGTCTCTTTCAAGGTTTCATAGGGAGTGTGTGGTAATGGGTAACTATCTGACAGGCTGCTGAGCAGCATGACCCCATCTGTTCTTGTTGGTCCCTCTGTATGGATAAAATCACTCCCAAGTAGAGCAGTGTTCAGATGCAAAGGACACTGTTCAGGATGGTTCTGGCGTCCTGGGAGCAAGGCCTTGGTGCTGTTTTGTCTCACATTTAAGCAGGGCTGCTCCTCTCTGTTCTGTGGAGCCTTTTTGCTGGGAGAGTGCCTTCTTGCTGCTTCCCTGACAGCTGGAGGACAGACCTCCCCGACCTTGAGAACAAATTCCTAAAGGCTAGAGCGGAATTTAAGGCTGTTTTTCTTGGAGCTAGTGTGAGATCTTGCCCACCCAGTGCTCCCCACAGCATAGGCTCTAGGGATGTTCACGTCTTATTTTTTATCATCTCTTTTGTAGGCTGCCTTGTTTGCATGAATGAGACTCTTGGAGGGTGGAAGGGAATCCCCACCAACCTTTTAAAGGGGCTCTAAGTGTCTAAGCTATTGAGGGCTCTGCTGAGTGTTGATTAGGACTAAGCCCTGAAGAGCTGTTAATGTACATTCCTGTGTGATAGGCACCAGATAGTGTGCTCTGAGCAATATTTTTAACCTGTAGGAGATAGGGATGCCTTAAAAGAGTTAAGCTTTTCTGCTGCTTTTGCTGACACTAGGTGCTAAATTCCCTGCTGACAAGAATAGCCTGCAATCCTGGGCATTATCAACAAACAAACAAATAGGGCACTCCCAGCTTTGAAGTCTTGAAATGAAACATTGGGGGGCGGTTACAGAGAACTGGGGAGCTTGAGTCCTGCAGGCCAAGAATGAGGGCAAAATGAGGAGAATGAGGGCAGCAAGCAGAAGTCCCAGCCAGAATCTTGGGGACTTTATTAGGACCGAGAAACAAAGAAGGGTGTGTGGTGAATTGGTGGAAGGGGATGTGCATGTGTGCACTGGTGGGGGAGGGAAGAGATTTTCTCACTTTGTCAGTGAGCAAGGGGGGGCCTGTTTGAAAATAGCCTGGGGTACACTTAAGAAACTTGGTCAAAAGGGGGTTTGGGTTATAAAAAACTGCTTTATAGGATTGTGAATGATTGATTTTAGAGATAATATGGATGGAAAATTTCCAGGGATGGCACAAAGTCTTCCCATGCTCTGTAAGAGAACAGCAGAGATTTGAACAAATCCCCCTTCTTGCAGAAGATGAGAAATCTGTGTTGAGTGCTTCCCTAGAGAGCGTGTGATGATGAGGGTGCACTCTCTGTTCCCTGTGATGAAGTGGGATGGAAGGTCATGCTCAGAAGCTGAATCTTTGTGTAACTTTAGGTGCTTGTTTCTGCCAGTGCTTGACGGCTCTGCTCCTCAAAAATAAGTAATGGGATTTCAGGGAGAGGGTCTCAGGGAAGGTGAGTATGGCAGTTTTGACAGCTCTTCCAACACAACGTTAGTAGTGTGCATCTTATCTTCTGCACCTTCTGGGTGATGTGGCATAATGTGCATCTCTCTCTTTAGGTTTGGTCCCTGTCCGCGGGCAGAGTTGGGCAGTGTCTACATACAGTGCAGACAGAGGATCGAGTGTGGTCCATTGCTATCAGCCCATTATTAAGGTAACCGAGATCTCTTTATTCCCAGTTTCCAAGAGAGAGAAGTAAAGGAGTTAGGCTGTGTGTCCACAAATCTCTGAGGCACCACTGTGATGACACTTCAGGGACCTGATGTGAGTGGAGGCTGATCAGGTGCTTGTGCCTGCGGCAGGAGCTCAGGGAAGAGTCTGTGGAGTTTGTTCCTCAGAACAGCTGAATGGTCTCCTCGTAAGAGGCTGTGAAAATGGCTCTGTGTTCCTGTTACTGTCTCAAGTGGGACCTGTTCGTTCTTACTTGCAGAGTGAACTCTGACTTACTCTGCCTTGCTAATTAGAAGCAATGAGCTGAATCCTCCTGAGGTTTTCTGTACTGAAAAGATGCCAACTTGTATTCTCATTCTGTGGCAGAAGAGATGCCAGGCAAAAAGGTCCCTGCTTTTTTGCTTGGGAAGCTAGCTTAGAGCTCTAAATGCTGCACACACCTGTTTTCTTGGTAAATTTGACACGTCCGACTGGGAAAGATGGAAGTGGAGTTCAGGGATGAGGTTTTCCAGCCCCTATTGCCTTTAGCCCTGTGCTTTTAGCATGGGCGTAATGCTACAGCTTCAGCGAGGGAGGCAAGGGCAGTATCTACACCAGTGTCTTCCAGGGCAGTTTTCAAAGTGCTCCTGTTCTTGAGGAACTGAAAATCTGCGAAGCTTAAACTCTAGCTGTTAAAATCTTACACTAGCCATCAACAACCTGTCTCTTTGGTTCACTATTAAGCTGGTCTTCTGCATGCAAGAGAGATTTCCTCAGCCTTCCTCAAGGAAGGGGGAAAGAAGAGCAGTTGTTGCTGCCCATGTGATGTCTGCAGCTAGTGAATTTTAGGCTTGTGCAAAACCACAATACTTCCCTCAACTGCTGTCCTCATTAGATTTCCAAGCTTCTTTTGCAGGCAGCAGAAACTTAGTGGTACAGAGCTAATGGCATTATAAGGGAAGTGACCCTCAAGGCCTGCTATGATTTTGCCGTTCCCTCGTCCCATTGCTCTGAGTGTTTGAGACAGTGCTTTTGAAGAAGTGCCGTGGGCTTTAATGCTGCTGTAGGATGTTAGATAGAAGCCCTTTGCTGTCTTTTGTGCTGCAGGGGCCCCTTTTCTAGCAGACAGGCTCTAGCTCTAGCACGATGGCTGGTTAGAGCCCAGTGGCATGCTGCTTCTTACTACTAAGTGATGACCTACTGAGGTGGCCTCTTGTCAGGACAGTGTTCCTCTCCCTGGTGTGCACACTCTCTGTCACAATATTTACCCACTGTCTCCCCACCCCCCCTTTCCTCCCTGCAGAGTGATGAATGGGAGGTAGTGGAACAGCTACCCCATGAACAAGTGGGCTTAAGTTGTTCACTCTCATTTTTTTATGAGACTGTGGACTGTACCAGCCTCCCCCACCAGCCCACCCTACCCCCCTCCCTTCTCCCTCCATATTTTGGGGAGGGGGGTGTGGAGAATTAGAGCCAATTAGCCACGTCATTAATTCTTCAATTTGACGGCTGATATAGCAGGGCCTGAAACACGCTGCTGACCTTGTATAATGGGAACCCTGCTCCTTAACATATTGACGATGGGAGAAGTTAATTAAAATTCCACAGAGAGAAGGTGTCGGCTAACCTATAAACCTGTCGCTTCTCAGAACAAATCGCAGCCATCCTAGAGCAGAGAGAGGATCAGAGCAGGAGGGCATGTGGTGGGGGAGGGTCAGGGCAAGGGTTAGGGGAGATGAATTTTTCACTAATAGGTTTTATTGCTTGCTGTCTAATGAGGGTGAGTATCAAAAAGATAATATCTGGTTTCTAGCAAGGTCTGCTTTGGGGAGCTCTGTGGTTTCTGTTTTATTTACAAGAGTCCATATTTCACCCATATGCATTCCCTATGCACTTGTAGGTGAAGCTTTTCCTCCCTTGCAGTCCCAGTCCTTCTTGCCAGAGCTTGGATGCATTTGTTCCTCAGTGAGGCTGAACATGGCCTATAACCTCCACTTCCTCCTAAACATTTGACGTGCCCTCCCAATTCTCACTTGTGCTGGTGTAAGCTGAGAGCTCCTCTGCAAGAACAGATAGTTCTGCTGGTGTAGAACTGCCGTAGAATCAAGCTCCGACCACCGAAGTATATTGGTTCATTGTTGCTGAGAAATCACCTTCTCTCTCTATTATGGACACATAGAGCTCAGGAGCAGCTCAAAGCAGTTGTGCGTGGTGGGGTAGGAGCAGGGAGGGCTTCCCTGGCTCTAGCCATTCAAAAGTGCTTTTGAGAGCCTGCAGTTTCCCGACCTGGAGGTTTGCCAGGACTAAGAGTCCCTAGAGTAGTCAAGGTTGTAGTCTAACTGAACCTCAACTGTTAATGGGCAGGACTGAATCTTTTCTTCTTGCTTCTCAGTGATATCTCCCTCTGTGTGAAGCTTCCTTAGAAAGTATCCCATGTCCTCCTGACCCACAGCTGGGTTTTCTACTGTCTACTGTAGTCCTGCTCTGCTGGACTGCTGCTGTAATGGGCAGTGCGTGTACACCCAAACTAAATGTCAGAGACTTGTGCTATTAAAGTGCTGCTCCCCTGGCTTCAGGCATCTTTCTTGGGTATTCTGCTTTGATTTGTCCACAGTTTCTCTGTGGCACTACAGAGATCCTCCTGAAGATGTGCTGAGCTAGGGAGGAGGCTTCCTTGCTCTTCATGTTGGGATGCCAGGCTGGATTCTTGGAGGGTCTGCAAACAGAATGATGCCTGTAAGGGAGATTAAGTAGGGTAAAAGGGTAACAAGAGTATTGGATCTGCTCTTCTTACTGTGCTTAGTCCTTTGTGTAAGCTTTACAGCCATGGGAGTGCCTTCACATCCATGTGTGTTATCGGAACTTCTTTGCTTTGGGGATCCCTAACAGTGCCCTATGGGGTAGCGGGAATGACAATGGCATTGTGTTCCTTCTGGGTTTTCGGCAGGTCTTCTGCATAGCTGTGCTGGTCGGCATGCTTGGGACAGCAGGTCCCACGTTGCCTAGCATGTCAGAGACTAGAGAAGAGTCTGAGAGTCCGTAAAATAGGATACTTAAAATAAGGGTGCCTCAGCTTGCTCTGGCAACTGTTTTAATTGGTCTCCAAAGCTGTCTTTCTCCATGGATTAGTAAAATGCTTTATTTACAGAGAGGCTGTGTCCCCTAAACCACGTTTCTTAGCTGCTTGTAATCCCCTTCCCCCCGAGTTCATTTGCCTTTTGAACTCTGCGTCATACAGATGTTAAACTTTCATTTACTGGTGCTTACTGCAGTGACTTATGTGCACTCAGAGACCAGGGAAAGCCTGAGTGCAGTGGACCAATTCAAATGTGCAAAGTGAGGCAAACCCAGGGTTTTCTACTGGAATAGTGGCACCTTCATGCTTTGTGATTCCCTGAGGTGGCAGTAGCCAGGGAAGAGAAGTGACTGCTGTACACTGCTTAATTTGAGGGATAGGTTTATGGAGAAAATGAGGTTGGCATGTATGGCTGCAGAAACATAGGGCTTATGATTTACATTGTACTACTGAAATGTTCCTTTATTTAGGAGAAAATTTGTTACAATTTTTTTTTTCCTAATAATAGAGAAGCTTGTAAGCTGGAGGGGAAAGAAAAAAGTGGACCTTGATGTTAAAGTCATTATTAATCTTGGATTCAGAAGTTTTTTGGGGTTGGATTAAAAAAAAAGTATTCAAATCTAAGCTGGCTTCTCCTAATGGGTCTGGTCACTGGCATGTGCTATTTAGATTTTAAAATATTTGTGATGAGAGCTGGGCTTCCCATGTTGTACTTGGAAGTGTGTCGGATTTTGAACTATGAAAAGAGATGATGGAGGCAGAAAAATCTTCTTTGATGTTGAACTGCAGATAGAGAGCTGGGAAGCCTTTAGTGCAAATTAGGGCAATGCCAGGCAGCCGGAATGTGCCCTGTTGTATAAGCCCAGAAGACAGGCGTATAATCCCCAAAGATGGTCTCCCTTTCCAACTGTGTCATTGGTCTACTGCAGTACATGACCTCTCCTTGCAAATGTTGACTTGGTGAAGTGCAGGTTTACTCCAGAGAGGATGAGAGTTTGTACTAAAGACTAATTATCTGCATTGAATGTTTAATTTAAAGGAAAATGATAGTTCTGTGAGCAGTTGAATTTAAAAAGCCAGGCTTGCTCGCTCTGTTCTATTTATGCTGTGTTGTAGTTGAGACCTGACTCCTCTATTTTAACATGCTAATTTGAATCTCTGTTAACCTAATTGCGTCTCCCATGGAATGTTGTGGGGAAGTAATATCTGGGGACACCTCTGCCCCTGTGAACAACCTCAGACAAACTGTAAAACATACCCAAAACTTGTTGGGGAAGGGAAGAAAGAGAAGGGTTACTGACAGACACCTTGACTGATGGGCCCCTCTTCCATTGGGAATGATCAAAATGATTAATTTTGAGGGCTTCTTTGTAATGGTTATCTGGAAAGATTTTGTGAAAGTGAAACAATCTGATCTTGCAGATTGCATTAGAGCAAAACAACCCACTTGAGTCAGAGCAAGTTTGCAGTGGTTTTAACTGTACAATTGAAGCCCTAATGTGCAGCAGTTAAAATGCTTGATAACGTCCCTGTCCCCCCCCCATTTCTTGCTCTGCTTTTATCAGCAGATATCCCCTACTGCATATCAAGATGAGCTGTTGGCTGTAGGGGTGCTCTGTTTTGACTTAGCTTTGCGCAGTTAACCTCTCTGTCTGCTAATACATGGGACAAGTAACTGGGTTTTATTCTGGTTTGTGCATCACCAGCAAAACAGCAGGCAGCAATAGTTCTGCTGTCCTTGGGGATCTCTGTAGAGCCTGGTCGGTTTGAATAATTGAGAGGGGACTCTGACCTGCAGCTGTTTCTTAAGCAGGGGCAGGAAGAAGCTGCTCAACTGTGAGATCCCAGGGTGGACTTGCAGAGTTAGCAGTGGTGTTAACTACCATCTCTTACTGACCTCAGAGAGTGATCTGGATGTGGGTTTCTACATATATGCAATAGTCATAACTGACTTGGTGCTCTTTCACCCCAAAGCTGAAGAGCAGGAAATGAGTATCAGTTTCTCCCCTCTGGAGCTGACATGACACCTGTGTCTTATTCATGTGCCCTGACTGTTCCCTTGATGATGGGAGGAAGAAGACTTTGTTTTACCTTCTTAATTGTGTGATAATGACTCTACTTGGTCTTCTTCACATGGGTGAACACATGAACATACATGTCCCTTTTCCCTCTCCTCCAGAAACAAACACATATGCAAACACTTCTATAAGCAGAGAAACTGTGCAACTTACCTTTCTTCGCTTCAGCTTCTTTCCTTTGCCCACTAAAGCTCATGCCACTGATGATGGGCTCACTTTTTCTCGCTTTTGGTCGATACTCTAATGTATATATTTCCTATGACTGTGTGAATTGGCTCACTAGTGGTTGTAGGCAGGTGAGCAGGTTTTGGGAGGCAGTAGCTAACTAAGTTAGAACCCAGACATCTGTTTCTAATCCTGTGGAGCTGTGTTGCATATTGAAATTTTTCTTTTTTCTCCCCCTGCAGTTTTCTTTCATCTTTCCCCTTGCTTGAGGGGAAAGTCTGTCTTGGGAAGCATCTTTCTTGTGCTGCTTGGTTTGCACAGGAGAATCCATGTCTGTTTAATCGATGTGACAGAAGAAACTTAGTTGCGAGGGCTGGCAGCCTTATGGTTTGAGGTTTCTATTTCCAGTTTGCGATCGTTTTCTCTTTGCTTTTTAAATTCGCAAGGGAGAAGGTAACTTCACCAGACCTTGGCTGCTGTTTACCTTTGCTTGGCTGTGCAGTGTGCCTTTGTTTTTCCACCTTTGATCAGTGTCCTGCCAACAGATAATTTAGCAATTGCATCCCAGGGTGGAAGTGTGGAGTTAATGTTAAAATTAGGGTTTTTTTCCTTTCCTAACTTCTCTGGCTGATGGAGCAGAGAAGGGGAGAGGGGAGGTGAAGGGGGCCATAAATTCTAGACCTGGTGATTCTGCTCCTTGTAGAGAAACGAAAGCCTCTGATGTCTCTTCAGCACTTTCATTAACATTTAAATTAAGGGTTTGTTTTTCAGGCGGCTTCAGTCGCAGCCCTTTCATAGCCTGACACATGGAGGCTGTTCTCTCTCTTTCTCTCTCTCTTTCCAGCTTGCAAATCGGTGTACAATAGTAATCACTGCCGTATTTTTTTTCTGATCTCTTAGGAGGGCAGCGACCTCACAAGCTGTACCAGAGGTTCAAAGAGAATCAGAAACAGAGTGCAAAGGTAGATGGGCAGGAGGATGCCAGGTTTCACTCCTACAATTACAGTGGTGTCTGTTCCCTCCTCTGCCTTTCAAAGGGCTGCTTTTGCGGGTGGGGGGGGGGG
>Ga0065711_1034162_pt1 | contig 24222 bp, 18 predicted proteins | sample Hoacrofraction12_FD_59098 | JGI IMG/M metagenome (GOLD analysis project Ga0065711, IMG submission 59098) | Hoatzin crop microbial communities from Cojedes, Venezuela - Epithelial fraction 12 v2 (version 2) | ecosystem: Host-associated > Birds > Digestive system > Esophagus > Crop | place... | reverse complement strand
ATAAGGAAGAACTTCTTCACTCTGAGGGTGACGGAGCCCTGGGACAGGCTGCCCAGGGAGGTTGTGGAGTCTCCTTCTCTGGAGATATTCAAGACCCACCTGGACAAGGTCCTGTGCAGCCTGCTGTGGGTGACCCTGCTTTGGCAGGGGGTTTGGACTGGATAACCCACAGAGGTCCCTTCCAGCCCCTACCGTTCTGTGATTCTGTGATCTCTAGGAGGGTTTTGCTGTTGCTTTTTTCCATGTAGAGGAGGAATTTCTACCCATTCATGTTTCTAAATTTAAGATGAGCTACCCCTTGAGGTGACGCCAGCAGCCGCCTGTGTTTGGATGCATTATGCCACCCAGCCTTTTTGTAGGTGCCTAAAGACAATCCCCTTCCTCCAGCACAGCTCATCCAGCAGAAAAGTCCTTCTGAGGCAGGAGGGCAGGTAATGGTGGAACCCGGGCTGGAGCAGTGCAAAGAGACCCCGGCTTTGCTGGTAAGCAGTGCAACAGTTCTGCTTGGGAAACACCCCCCTTCATTTGCACGGGTGGTACTTTAATGGTCGCTGCTAATTACGTTATTTACAGGGTGTTTCTCCTAGCAAAAGGCTTAGGTGCTGCGCCGTAAATTCAGTGAAAACCTCTATCTGCAAATTAATCCGTGGTGTTTTAGGTGCCAAAGTCCTGTTACCTAAATACCAGAAGGCGCAGGCGAGCAGCTTGTGGTGTGAGCCGGGGCACCGAGGGACGGCGAGGTGAGATGGGCTGGAATTAGGTTCTCACATGTCGTGTGTAAAGCTCCGAAGGGGTTAAGAATGTTCGTTCCTCCCTCTGACTTTTGTGAGACTGCTGTGCTTAATAATGTTGCAGTTTAAATGGTCCCAACTAGGCCTTGAAGTTAACACCTTGTAGAGGTGAAGGAGAGAGGAGGGGGGGCTGGTTCACACCTTTTCTCCTGCTATTGTTTGCCAGGAAACCTGCTGGGGGTGAGGTGGCGAAAAAAATGAAAGAAAATCAATGTAAAATGCTTTTTTTCTTCTTTTTGTTTTTCCCCCTCTGATTTTTCATTTGCTGAATTAAACGGAGGGAAAGGGCACTTGAAAACATATCATTTCCTAAGAGAGATGGTTGCAAGTGCACAGACGATGCACACTTGTCCCAGAAGAGAAGTGGGGAGGGGAAAGCCCCGCGCGTTATTTCTGCAGGACCCTCGCCCTTTAGACGCAGTGTGGGTGGTGGGGGTGTGGGAGGAAGGTCCCTGAGCTCCGGCACGGAGCTGAGCACCAGCGCAGGTTTGCGGGATCAGCACCCAAGGGCTATGGCGAGGAGTAGGTGCATGAGGAGGTGCGTTGGGGTCCCTTGGAGTTGCAGTGCCGGGCTCCACGCCGCAGCAGTGACCAGGGGGAAGCTCGTGCGGCCCCTCTGGAGAATCAAAGTCTTGCCTGGACGGAGGCAGGAGAAGGGTCCTGCTCTCTGTGATTCACCAAACGCTTACTAGCAGAGGCAAGCGGCAAGAACTGGACAAAATGAAGAGCGAAATAACACTCTCCCCTGATACAGAAGGATGCTTGGGGAGAGCAGAACTAGCAAATAATCACTCCCCCCACCCGAAGACGCTGCAAAGAATCCTTAAGATTGCAAACGAGGTGCTCAGAAATTGGGCAATCTCAGTAGTTCTGTTGCCTGTGCAGCTTTAAATCAGCCTCATTCTGCTTATGCATTACATTACAGAGTTTAATTGCAGGATCACATGATACTTTTCCCACGGGATTCCTGTCTCATTCAGTGCACAGGATGGACAGTGCTGACTTAATGAGCAGCTCTTCAATTTTTTGTTTTCTTCTTGTTCTTCGCATTTCCCCAGGCCTTGCTTATTGCAGAGCATTAAATTCTGCTCTGAAGGAGGTACCCTTAATTTCTTGATGGACTTTACTTTAATATTTCTTCCACGGCCTTTGTATGCAGTTCATTGCGGTGCAGTATTCCCAAGAAAGAAAGAACCTGTTTTCAAAAGAGGGCTGAGAGTGACTCTAAGGTCTCGTGTAATTCAGTGCACCTTCTGTGTGTCACCTACAGCATGAATTCTTTTCTGTCTTTAGCCTTATGGTCAGACCTATGGTCCAGTTGGCCTCTGCTGCAGCTGTGAATATTTAGTGCGTGTGCCAGAAGCCACCATCTACGCTGGGCACAGAACAGGAGAGAAGTAAAAGTGTGATTTGGGGGTATTTCAGCTGAGTCATGTGTGGCAGAAACATGCGTGAAATCCAGTTTGCTTGGGAAAATAATTGGGTGTCCCTGGTCTGATTCGCTTCGCCCCTTCTAATTTCTTCCAGCAGTGGATTTGGGGGGCTATATATAGGCAACGGTCTTCTCTGTTCCTCCCTGTTGGTGCCTCTCCCGAGGAGGTCAGCTTGGGTGCTGCCTGCAGGAAGATGCATGTGAAGGGGATGGCGTCTTCTCCTGTGACGGAACTGAGTCGTAGCGCCTATGGAGAAGCCACTTGAATTCTGTTATTTCCCAACTTTCGCACTTTTCACATGGTAACCTTAATAATGTCCTTTTGGTTGTCTCTAGTTGTGTTTACGGTTTCTCAGATTCCTGAAAAAAGCAAAGCCCAAGTAACCCCACCTTCCCAAATTTCTCTTGGCGATACCATCCCAGCATCCGCACGGGCTCCCCTTATGCAGGCTGCTGCCTCGCTGGTGGCTGGAGACACCGGTGGAGCGACTCTCTGTGGGGACTGGCACGGGGATGGGTGGGGATGTCCCCGGGTTTCAGCAATATTTGCAGAAAAAATGCTGAGACCTGGGACTCCTGGGTTTCATTCCAGTCTCTGGACAAGTGTCTTTGTAGGGGTGCAGGCTCTCCTGCCCATTTTTAGGCAGAATGCTTATGTTTCGTGCATATTTGGCTGGATTTTCGTGGCAATGTCTCTCACACAAAAGCCACTCCTGTTCCAAAGTTCAGCTCCTTACTTCAAAGCGTGGAACTGGTACAGCTCTTCAAAGGAAGGCTCCTCAGAGTTTAAGATTAGTAAAACAATATATTTTTCCCGGCAGAAGAGTTTCAGCTGAAATTTTAAAAACAAATAAATGCATAAATCACAATTTAGCCCGAGACAGACGCCCAGCATGGCCAATTTCAGCCAGAACGTTTAAAGTTTGGCAAAGCTGTAAGAGACTGAAAACCGTCTCATCATCTGAAGTGTGTGGCATACTTCATCCAAGGCGATATTATCAGCTGTAAGTAATCCAAGCTGCACATGTAATTCATAGACATAGATGTTAGGGAAGGAAAAAACAATTCTAGTACATCAATTAGTGCCGTGTCCCAGCCCGAATCGAACTGTTGAACAAAACCCCACAAAATCTGGTATCTGCTGCAGCAAATGTCTTAACGCTGAAGGTCCCCAAAACACAAGTGAATCATTTAGCTTCTAGTGAATGTATTTAACTCTATGGAGCTGAATTTCCTTCCGACAGACTGCTCAGTGGCTCTCGAATACAGCACCACTCTGTTCTCTTGCGTCCAGTGATTAGACGTTGACTTGATGTGCTAGAAATTTCCCCATCAGACATATGCAGTAAGCCAAGGGGATGGTTTTTTTGACAGTGACCTTGTAGCATAAAAAGACGAAGCAAATTGCAAGATTTGTAAGTTACAAAATTATCCTCTAACCCTTCAAAGTAGCTGTCAGCTTGCTATACACCCAAGGAGTTAATCTATCCGTGGCATATTATGATCTTCAATAACTGGAAGCGATTGGCCAAAGTGCAGAAATTTGTTGCCTTGTTTTCTGCAAACCACAAGGCCAGGTTATTAACTGAGAAGTGAACATTAACTGGCATTAGCTGGCATTTGTAAACCAAAAAAGAGAAATGACCACGGCGCGCATTCAGCTGTGAACGGTAGAGCTGCAGAGCTGCTACAGGTAAAATTGGTTTTTAAGCGTGAATGCGAAACCATTTTAGTCGGCTGCTGGCAAATGCCCAAGTCTGGCATTTTTAATGAGGCTTCTGCATCAAAATAAGTGAAACCACATGGATTTTAATTGTTCTTATTCTAAATATGAAACACACTGGAGCAGTATTCTTGAATCTGGGACTTTAGCATATATATTGGCATATTAACGTTACCACTTTTCTGCTCTATATGTACAGCTCTCGGAAAACTGGAGTGCCAGGTTACATTCAGGATGAATCAGCTTGGAAGGCTTAAAAACAGTTTAACCTGGGCTCCTTTGGATGTAAAGGTTTTTTCTTAAAAAATACACTTTTTTGTTTTTTTGCATCATCAAGCACTCTGATCAGACTGCATAGCAAAAGAGGATCGCTTGCTGTGCTTGTGGCCGTGTTTCTGGCAGCACAAAATGAAGTCCCTTCTCTTTACAGAAGTGTGGTTTCGCAATCTCGCGGCCGCGATGTGGGGCGGAGGATCTGCGCTTCACCCGTTTAGTACAAGCTATCACGAGAGTGGGAATTCACAGATGCAAATTGTTTCCTTGCTCTGGTGGAGGATAAATCAGCATAAATCTTTAATCCTGCTGGGGAGGGGATAAATAAATTATTTACTTGCACTGTCATGTTACCGTATTGCTGATCGTCATCACTATTTGTGCGCAACTAGATAGACAAAGATGGGTGCTATACCCAGAAAAGCTGTTTATCTTCCCAGTCCAGCAAAGAGCTAAAGGTGTATAAATGAATATGCATCTGGTGTTTGCAAGTTAGAACCAAAATCAATCTTAAGACAAGAAGGTAGCCTAGAGGGGGGAGGAGGAGGAGGGTGAAAACGCACCCGTGAGATTGCATAGCAGTGAGGACGGCAAGAAGCTGAGCTTTAGAGGTGACTTGAAAAGTTTCTAGGCTCACTTAGAAAAGAGGCTTTAGAACTGAATTTTTTCTGATCTCCAAAAATATCTTTAGACAGTGGAGATACAGAAGGCTGGGAACAAATCCCAGTCTAGTGCAGGGGGTTAGGGAGGCAGTGGAAGGAATTTGGGCGGCAGGGGGGCTGAAGAAGTGAGCGTGCAGGAGCCGTGCAGACACAGCCATGAGTGAGATAAGAAAGGGTTGTGGTTATTTGGCCTTTGGGTAAATAGGGTTGTGCTTTACAAGCAACAGTAGAAACAAACAAGTGTGGCTTTACTAGGGTATGTGGGGAGGGCTGTAGCCCCACGTTAGAGATGCCTACGTGTGGTGTGCACATTCCCAGTCCTTCAACACATACATGATCTCTTGGCAGCACCCGTACAGATAATGTTTGGATCTAGCCCTGAAAGGGAGATTGCCTTTTAATGTGTAAAACCGTGTGGATAGTTATTAAAAAAAAAAATAAAAAGAGTATTGGTTGCAAGGAAACCAAAAATGGCGATGTTGTTCTACACCCTTACACGCCTACCAGTTCTACCTTTGATTATAAAAGTCTTGTCTAGCTTGTGTCAGGGTAAACTAAAAGCAACTCTGTTCATGTTGGGAGAGTTGCAGTAACAATAAGAAAAAAAGGAGTATAAGCGGTAGCAGACTGAAACTCAGTATTTTGAGCAGCTGGGGAAATTATGCTCTAACCTTATATTTCCAGATATGTATCAGACCTGTTCACAATATAAAGGATAGCGTTCCAAAATTACAGCTTTGAATCTGGGTGGTATCGCCTCCGGCTATTGTTTGCAGTTGGGAACGAAAGAAGTTGCATCAAGTAGTAGAGTGTTTGCTGTAAAGGTACAAGTTATATTACATTCCACGGTGCTGTGGTTGGAGGGCTTGATGATGGAGACAGACCCATTCACCCGTAGGTCACTGATTCGGTTCCAGATAAAGATAATAGTACTCACATTGTCAGCAGAGTTAAAAATGGGCTTTTCCTGCCCGTCGAAAGCTCTGTGCTCAATATCTTTTGAGATGGCAGATTATAATCCCCAGGTTTCAGGCTGTGTGAGCTGGACGCTTGGCTGGCTGTGGCCCAGGTCCTCCAGCCTGAACCCAAGCTGTGCCTGAGCTTTGCTCCCTGCCGCTGTTAGATATTCTCTGATAGTACGTTGAAGGCGTAGGTGAAGTGAGCTGGTAGAAGAGGAGAGGGTACAGATCTAAATCACGAAATGTACCACACAAGGCGGCAGGGTCTGCTGAATCTGTGGGTTGTGATGGGAACCACCACAGTGGGTTATGGTAGCAACCACCACGGTGGGTGCTACAGGGGGCCAAGGGTGGGAGGGCTGGAGGGACCCTCCTTCGCCACAGCAATGTCAGCAGGTCAGATGCAAAGCCTGTCTGCAAGGAGAAACATTGCTGTATCTATAGGCTGCCCAGGGAGATGATGGAGTCCCCATCCCTGGAGGTGTTTAAAAAACACGTAGACTGGGGTATGGTTTAGTAGGCATGGTGGTGTTGGGTGGATGGTTGGACTCGATGATCTTAGAGGTCTTTTCCAACCTATGAATCTGTGAGTCTATGATTCTGTGATCTTACGCTGAGGATACACGTGGTGTTTCAGTGGGTAGCACATCAGTTTGGCATCTAGAAGATGCCATATTTTCCTTTTAGGTAAATCAGATTTGGTAGATCTTCAAAGAGATGGGTGAACCCTTGGATCTAAGGGAACTATAAAGCTGTAGAAGTGTCAGCTGGGAAGTGCAGGGAAAGCCTGTTTGGTTTCATGATTTTTCGCCTTTATTTATACCTCGCTCTTCCCAGCTCTCTGTAAATACGTATATATGTGTCTACGGCGTACTGGCCGACGTGCCCGCCTCCGCCTGCGCTGTGCTTCTTCATTAGGCTTTTTCTATTTCCCCCTGTCCCTTTTCCCACACCCTTTTTGTTTTCCACTTCTCTGGCTCTCAGTGCCAGCTTTCACCGCCTTTTTCTTCTGCTCCTGTCCATCCCACAGTCTCCTAAGCAGATCACTAAGCTACTAACGTTTGCTTTCCACTTCTGCCCCGAAACTTTGGGTGTTTGATGTGGGATTAGAAATTAGGCAAAATGAGTTTACCCGTCCCTGTTTTGCGTTAGACTCCAGTTCACAGCTTTACCATCCAGACGTTCACAGTAGCCGTGAACTGTGTGGTCTTTTTTTTCAACCAGACTGCAGAGACTACAGATGAAAACAACTTTTTTCAATGGCAAAAAGAGCGTTGGGCTTGTAATTTTCCATCGCCTGCACTGAGAAGTCAAATTTGCATCTTTGCTGTCGGCTCAGGGGCTTTACCCATCCTTTGGATGCAGCAAATAATATTTTTTGGCCGTAGGACATACCCGAGCAGATCCTCACCTAAAGAAATTGATTGAAGGGCAGAAGTGGGGCTCAATCACCCCCGGTGTAACTCCTCTGGTGTCAGTGGTGCAACTAACTCGGTGTTGCCAACGCTTCCAGTTTTACTCCAAGTCGCACGGTAATTTCTGTTTTTCTGGAAAGCCCAGCTCCCGACGGCGTGTGCTGAGGTGGCATCTCAGCTTTCATGTGCAACCAGACCTGAGTTTCTCGAGAGGCTATAGCAAAAACCCAGAGACGCGTAACCCTCAAAACCCAGAGACCAGAAGGCAAATCGACTTCAAATCCACCTTTCTCTTTTTGGCGCTTTTTCAACCTCTTGATTTTTGAGATTATTTCCCCCCGCCCCCCAGCCTGACTTGTGACCTTTGAACGCTTCAGGTTGGCAATGCTGCTCCCTCCATTGGCATCGGTGGAGTTAGACCAGGGATGAGTTTGGCCCAGCGCTTGTAGAAGACGGGTATATGACTCGGTTCCTTGCAATGTATGATTTGATATGATCTGCTGTTCTCTTGGGGGCCAAAAGAAGTGGGTTTTTCTTAGAAAAATAAAAATTCTATCATCACTTGATACAAAAAATGGTATTTACAGAATTGTTTTCCCCCGTCTTTTGTTATAATTTTTTAGGTGCTTCCGAGCTGGGCCCATTTTCAGATCCCAGGCAGTTCACAAGCATTTCATCCCTCACTGAGAGCCGCTTCTCCAACCCACGAATGCACTATCCAGCCACCTTTACCTATACACCGCCAGTCACCTCAGGCATGTCACTGGGTATGTCCGCAACCACTCACTACCACACCTACCTACCACCACCCTACCCCGGCTCTTCCCAAAACCAAAGTGGACCTTTCCAGACCAGCAGCACTCCATATCTCTACTATGGCACTTCTTCAGGATCATACCAGTTCCCCATGGTGCCGGGAGGGGACCGCTCCCCCTCCAGGATGCTCCCACCGTGCACCACCACGTCCAACGGCAGCACGCTCTTAAACCCTAACTTGCCCAACCAGAGTGACGGGGTGGAGGCGGATGGCAGCCACAGCAGCTCCCCAACCGTCTTGAATTCTAGTGGCAGAATGGATGAGTCCGTGTGGAGGCCATACTGAGATTTCTTCCGTAGCCGGCCCGACCTCCGCGAGCCAAAAAAAAACAAAACAAAAACAACCAAAAACACAAAAAACCAAACAAACGGTCGACTAACTACGAAGTGCCTGGGTTTTGTGTGGTTTTTTTTTTTTAAAAAAAAGAAAGATTTTACCAATATGTGCAACTGTGTAGATGGGATGATAATGGCCATAAATAACACAAGACTTACCAACACGCCACCACCCAGATTATGTGGATCAAAGCACATATTTTAATTTTTTTTTCTTGAAACCATTTTACCTTGTTTTATATTTAAAATGTACTTTTTACACACACACAAAGAATCACCCCCTCCTTTTTTTTTTCTTTTTTGTTTTTCCCCCTTTCTTCGGTCTAGCATGTCGTCATAACTAGCGAGTTCTTTTGCCAATGAGGAGAGAACGGACTCCCTGGCGATCAGGAGGAACATGGTGATGCAAGGCAAAGGCTGCATTCCCTTTTATTTTTATTTTATTTTTTTTAAAACCTAACCATGAACTCCAGATACAGTTGCAATCATACAACGTATGGGACCCTCTTCACCCCCGTAGTGCAATTCACCTGCCTTGTATTGGTGCACATAAAAAGGAAAGCAGAGATGGAGTTGCTTCCATTTTGCCGTGATGCATTCAGATGAACACAGCCGGCCCAAAAAACTCGGTCTGAGCCTTGCTGCAGATTGCGGTTGGAACTTCCCTGCGTTCATTGCTTTTTTTGGTTTGTTTTTGGGTACTTAAAGAGAATGAGTCTTCACGTTAGGCTGGCCAGCCCCGGGGTTTCCTTTTTGCTTTTGTATCCGTTCATTTTTGCCTGCGATTAGCCAAAAAACCAAAAATGACAACCAAAACCTTGAAAAACAAAAAGTGAAATGTTATTACTTATGCAAAATATGAAAATGGCAATATATATTACTAGAGCCAAAATGGTATACATAGTATTTGTGTTCGGCTATGTTCTTTTTTATTTTTTTTTAAATTATAAATGTGTAAAATTTGAGGTTGTTTGCTGACAAGAATCATCATATAACTTTAAAAGAATATTTATAATTATTTAATGACACGTGGACCCTTTTAAACGTTTCTTAATGTAATGATATATCGACTTCGGTCTCTAAAAGTGTTTTTGTTTTGTTTTTTTTTTTACTTATGACATTTCTGCAATGGTGTAAACCTCAAACCTTTACCCAACTCTGAAAAACAGTTCCAGTGTGAACCAGTTTACAATGTGACTTAAAAATGACAAACCCAACCCAAGCGCATCCACATCAAATGATTTTGGATGTAGGATCTTTTTATATAACTTATGAAGGAAATACTGTGTTTAAAATATTTTTATTAGCTGTCTGGTTGCCTTCAACACAGTCTTGCCTTGTAATCAGTAGTTGTGGAGACACTGGAAAAATGGTAGGAAAGGTGAAAAATTTTCCACCCTTCCCCTAATTTCTTCTTCTCCCAGGATTTTTCTCAGAACTTCAAAATTTGAAAATATTCATATTTAAAATGTTGTGTTTCGACAGCATGATTTGAATTTCGACAGGGTTTTTTTCCCCCCAAAGGAAAATCAAAGCCGTTTCAAAGCCCGTATTTTCCCAATAACGAATTGTTGAATATCTCCGAGATGGGAGTGAGGGAGAATCGGTGAAACTTTTTCCCCTCCCCTTGCAATTTCAGCCCACCTGATGGAATGAAAAGGTCCCAAACTTGAGACAGAAACTGCCTGGTAGCGCATCGCCACCTGTTAGCATTAAATGCTCGAGCCGGGAGGATGCTGTGTTGACTTTGAAGCCGATGTGGCTCCTGCTGTGTTGGAGGGACAAGCGCAAGGGCAGCCATGCTCACCTCTGCCACCGCTGAAGAGAAAAAGTCACCTTAAAAGCCACCCCGCGGCTCCCAGGCGTGGGGAGAGCAGATGGCACCCGAACCCCCCAAGAAGCGACCAGTCTGCCGCCAGACTGCCCAGCGGAGGGGCCCGGGTTTTGCCCAGCGCGGGTTGGGTGCGGTGGGAGCTGGATCGCGCTCCCCGAGCGGGTGATGCTGAGCCTGGCTTCGCGGGGTGTTCAGCACGTGCTGATGGGGCTCGCCGGCGCTCCCTCCTTCCCCTGCCTTGGCCATCGCCGTCCGCAGCCTCCTCGGCCGTGCGCTGGCCGCCTCCGGAGCGCGGCGGTAGCCCGACGGCGGGCAGAGCCACGCGGAGCCGGGCAGCACCGTCGCCGCTCGGTGACAGCGAAGCTGCTCGACGAGTCGGCGGTAGCACGCTGCGTCCCTCCGACAGGCGTGACGACGCGCTCTTAAAAAACAAATTAAATAAAGTCTTTGCCTTCTAAAGGTTGTATACCAAGTATGCTTAAAGTATAAATAAGACACTTTTGTTTTTTTCCTTCTAATACTTAGTTCTCCTTCAAAGATGGAAGCTGTAATTGATTCTATTTATTGTTGGTTTGTGGTAGCTTGAAGCGTACCACTGTCCATTTATTTGTAACTGTAAAATACGTTTGTTAGTCTCAGCAGCACTTAAAAAGCCAGTGTCTGGTTACACATTTCAGTTTTGTGTTTTGTTTAGTAAGCAAGAGAAAAAGATGTACTGCCAGTGCAAGCTGTTTCCTATTTAATAAAAGGTACTATATTTGTACATTATTTGTTATTGCTGAGAAGGGCTTTTTAAGGTTTACTGTATGCATATTAAGTAATTTTTAGGGTGCTTTTGTGTTGAAACGTTGTTAAGAGAGGCTGCAGGCAGCAACCCAGATTTTTTTTTTTTTTCCTTTTTGTTTTTTTAAAGACTTTGTTGTAAAATTCAAGCACTTGGTTTTTGTTTCTGGATAAATCCAGCGCAGACCAGACTTTCGTTTTGCTCAGTACCAACAGGACTCTGTTGGTGTCCCCCGCAGTTTTTTGACTGGACCATTAGGGACAGACGTTGAGAAGGTTTCCTCCGCCCAGTCGAGGCGCGCGTGCCCAATCCGTGCCCTCGACTTCGCTGGCCGTGTGGGCAGGCCCCTGCCTCTGCCTCCTCCAGATAGGAAGGACAGGATTTTCTAAGGACGGATGGACGGACGGAGGAGCCCCTTGCCTTTCGGTAGACCCCCATGCTCCTGAACCCTTCCTGGTGCCTTCGGAAAGTCTCTCCCGGTACGTCGGGCTGGTCACGGAGGGAGTTGTGCAGCCTGAGGCAGAGATGCTCATCGAAGCTTTCGGAAAATGCTTTTGAGTTAAACGCTCTCGAATCAGGATTTCAGACCAAAAAAAGCCCAACGGGCACTCTGTAGTAAATCACATCAGATTATCTGACCTTTAGCAAGGTGCTTAGCATCGACCGAAAGGGGTTTTCTCAAAGGTACGACAGCCCTTTCCTTCGGTGAGTGGCAATCTGTGGCACCGGGCAGAGATTTAAAAGTTAAAAAATGGCCTTTTTCTACTTCCCAGCTCTCTTGTCCTACCAAAGATTCACTTCAGGCACAACAGGCACGATGTCCCTTTTGCCGAACGGAGGATTAAATCCTCCTCTCCCTCCTCCTAAGGGGAACCGGATCGGGGTCAGCGGGTCGGGACGGAGGAGTGAAGCAGATTATTCGACCCACAGCATCACTCGCGTGGCGTTTATCGTTTCTCTGAAAAGACCGGCTGCTGTGTCTTTCTTAGCGTTGAACTTTTTCGCCAGCAGTCCCCCGAGCCAAGAGTGACTGGTTTCCACGGGTGCCACCTCGAGTGGGGAGGATTTTGCACTTTGAGGCTGAGCAAAGCTCAGCCCAGCGCCGGGCTGCACGCGGCCAACAAGCCATGAGCAAAAGCAATAATTAAAACCTGGATCAACCATGAGCTCCACGAAGCCCCATTCTCTGAACCCCGCAATTCCTTCTTGTTTTTAAATAGAACGCATTTCATTTTAACATTTTCTGAGAACTTTTTTAGATGTTTGTTTACTTCCATGTTTACAGATAACTCTTTGCTTTTTTTTTTTTAATGCAATACTTTTAAGTATATCAGCCAAAACCATACTTCTACAGTAACTTTTGTTTTAGGTAAGATGAGTGACATTCCAATTTTTTGTTGTTGTGTTTAAATATGCTTTACCAGTCTTGAACTTCCGCTGGAACAAAATATTTGTAGCATTTTGTGTAAATACAAGCTTTAATTTTTTATTTTTTCAAACGCTGTCACCCGAGATTTGCTTTTCATGCACATATTGTACAAACACACTCCGCTTGATGCCACAGACGATGATTGTGGACCAGTTTACTTCAACTTCAAAGGGACTATTTGTATTGTATGTTGCAACTGTAAATTGAATTGTTTGGCATTTTTCTCATGATTGTAATATTAATTTGAAGTTTGAATTTCATTTCCAATAAAATGGCTTTTTTTTTTGTTAATGTTCTTCTATGCTTCTTCTGCTGTCTCTTCTTAGCCGTGCACCAGGCAGGGTTGGGTAACGTGGCTACGTGGTAGGACGCGGTAGCAGCCCTTCCCTGGTGGCCCCATCGACTTCTGCAGTGCTTAAGTTTTTGAGTAAATAATAAGAAGCAACTTTCCAGGCCTGTGGGTGGTAAAGGACATCTAAATCCGATCACAAATGTTAATTCTGCTCCTGAGTCTTCAAACATCAAAACCTGTGTTTCTTAGAGGAGTGCAAACTGCTCCATTCATATTGCTAGATCGTTAACTCTGAAACCTAACAATGGACGTGAGCGAGGACATTCTGATGCTAGGGCACTGCGAGCAGAGCTTGAAGTAGAGGAAAAGCTGGGATAGATTTCCAAACCAGGGGGAAGGATTTGGTTTTATGGAGCTTTTCCAGTATGGGGGTTGTGCTCTCCTCACCCTTCCTGGTCAGACCTGAGGAATGCCGTTGCAGATAATATGGTGATTTGCATCACCTGAGGCGAGAATATTTCCCAAGCAGCAAAGATACTTGGATAGGGAGGAGACTGGGGGAGGAGGCGATTTTTCCTCCAGCCTAGTGTCAAGGGTAGGAGGAGATGCAGCTAATGAAAGTGAGGTGAGGTTCACCCAAGGCTGTCTGCAGGAGGAGAGGAGAGGAGAGGACAGAAGTTGTTTGCAAGCTTGTGCCTGGTTTCATAGTAAGTTCTTATCCTTTCTAGATCTTTCTTGAGTCTGCAAAAGAGAAATAGTAGCGCAGAGAGGCGTGAGGTTCTGGTCATTTCAAGAAACCTTTACCTCTGAAGTTTAAAAGTTACTGATCTTGTGAGCTGTGTTGGCTTTGCCATGGACCTACATGTTTCTTGCGTGGTGGCTGAAGACTAAGATAATGTCTGGGGGTTTTCAAGGGTGCTTTCATTCTAGCCAGTAACCTGAGTCCTGATTTTAAGGAAATTTTATCCAGGAGTGAGGAACCAAGCAAACCAATCAACACTCTGTGGTATAGTTGCTATATAAATTGTTTTGGGGGGACTGATGCTACAGACATTAGTGCTAAGACTTTCTGCTGCCCTCTGGTACACAGATTAACCCATCTTAGCGAGTCAGAGCATAGAAGGGTTTTTGTTATATTCTTGCTTTCGTGGTCACTGAATGCAGATTTTCATGAAGGTAAATGACGGTCAGGTGGTAGAACAGAGGCCCAATGAGTTTGGCCACCTCTGTTCTTGAAGGTTTACAGGACCCAGCTGAGTAAAGCATGGAGCAACCCAGCTTGACACTGGAGCTGAGGCTGCTTGAGCAGACGGTTGGGCTGATGACCTCCCCTCGTCCCCTCCAAATCATCCTGTGGCCCTGTGAGTCAGACTTGGAGATACCTGCTACAGGTTGTTGTCTAAGCTAAAAAATGGTTGTGTGACTGTATGGATAACAGATTAATACATATTATAAAGAGGTTTAACAGGGTGAAATTCTTACATGGGCGGGTTGTTGAGGAGATACAGTGATCCCTCTTTCTTTTGTTATTTCTGGCATGTTCCTCTGGGGTATCTGTGGCAGACATGGTCAGCACAAGGGTTGGAAGAACCAAACCATCACTCTGGTCCAGTACAGCAATTCCGATGTGTTTTCCCCTTGTACATCACGCTGGGGGTGTTGCTTTTGATCTTTTGATTCATTTACCCTTTTGCAGCTTGAGAAGGTCACTCTTGTTCTCATGCCTTAGCCAGAAACCAACCACGCTCAAGGTGAAACACCCACGGCTGGTCAGCATGGAGGACTGCCTGATTCAGAGATGTGTAGAGTGGTGGGAGGAGACCAAACTCAAAGTCCTTTCAGGAGACAAGAGCTAAAGACGCTTCCTACAAGGGGTAGTGACCGTTGTCTTCCCCACCTTTTGGTGTCAGTAAATAGCTTCTTGCTTTTGGTTTGTGAGGGTTGAACGTCGACCCTGGATGGCTGGAGTCTGGCCTTTGCCGGTCCCATGCAGCGTGCGTATGGTGGGCAACATCCGCGCTGCCGCTCCCCATTGGCCTCGGGTTTAGCTTTTTAATTTCCTGTGGCTGTGAGCAACACCGGAGGCGCAGCCACATGTTGGCGGTCACAGGCCTAAATCAGCATTTTTTGTGCCTAAAACAAGCTCTTGGGGAGAGATGGGGGAGAGAAGGAGCAGGATCCGACTTTATGGTTCAGCACCAAGCCCTGTGCTGGCACCAAATGAATAATTCATCAAGCTGTTTGCTAGGGAAAAGAAGGAAAACTAACCTCAGTCGTGAATCCAGGGATTGACATGTACCGTCCAGTTACCTCCTGCGTGGCCAGGAGGAAATGAACTGTCATTTTGGGGTGAAATCCCTCCCCTGTGGGATTGCTCGCAGATGGCCACTGGAGCATCTGTCCTATGAGGAAAGGCTGAGGGAGCTGGGCTTGTTCAACCTGAAGAAGAGAAGGCTGAGAGGGGACCTTAGAAATGCCTATAAATATCTCAAGGGTGGGTGTCAGGGGGATGGGGCCAAATTCTTTTCAGTGGTGCCCAGCGACAGGACAAGGGGCAATGGGCACAAACTGAAGCACAGGAAGTTCTGTCTGAACATGAGGAAGAACTTTTTCCCTCTGAGGGTGACGGAGCCCTGGCCCAGGCTGCCCAGGGAGGTTGTGGAGCCTCCTTCTCTGGAGATATTCAAGACCCGCCTGGACGTGGTCCTGTGCAACCTGCTGTAGGTGACCCTGCTTCGGCAGGAGGGTTGGACTAGATGACCCACAGAGGTCCCTTCCAACCCCTACCATTCTGTGATTCTATGCTCTGCGTAAGTCACACCTGGGGAGGGCGTCACAAGTGAGTGTATGTTTGGGCAGGAGAGGACACGGTGCGGTGTGGGTGACCAGCTTTGCAGCTCAGGCACTTGGCTGAAAGCCCGCAGAGAACAACCCAAGGGTGCTACCCACCAGAAATATTTATTGGACAGGTTAAAATTGTAAGCAAGTCCTCTAGATCCCGTAATCCTTGGGTAGGTGACAGGGATGACTGTGGCGGATAAAATACTGGGAGCAAGTTAAGCATTTCCGCTCAACAACTTGAAGAAAAGTTTTAGCATGAGTTTAAAGCAAAAAAATAAGTATTTAGCATTCAGAAGGGCTGTCTTTGGCCTTCTGTAATGATAATCTTTTCCCTGTCGATCTACCAGCGCAGTGTCAGTCTGGGATGAATGAAGCTGTTCCCGTGAGGTCTCTGTGATATTTAAAAGGCCTTGCAGGGGTGGGCTTTGTCGTCCGCCCCTCTGGGAATAGGGAGCTGTTTGCCCCGTGAGCAGATAAAGCTGTGAGATCCAGCGAGAGCAAAGCCTGAACTTCCGAAAGCAGCTGGTGATCCGATGCAGTGCGAACAAAGTGACTTGGGACCTGCAACATGATTTAAAACTGAAGCTTTCAGGCCTGTCCTGCTACTTTTGTGCAGATTAATTGCATATTTCACTTGGGGCAGATGCAACCTGCGTTTCTAACGTCAACCATGTTACCTAAATAACAAGTGGACTTGAATTTCCCTCATTGGGAATTCAGGTGGACTTGAGATTCCCTACTGCAGTCCGGGTGAGAGAATGAAATAAAACCCCAACAGATTTATTTGTAAGATCTTGTAAAGATGAGACAAATTAGCTTTTGTTCTGTATTGGGGAAATTTCAGCATTGTCTGTGATTCTCCAGGCAGCTTTGCACTCCTCTTTTTATGCCTCAGTTTCCCTAAATGTGGAACGGGGAATTTACTATTTCCCTACTTTGTCAGGGTGTCCCATGGACTCAGTGTTTAGAGAGAGCTTTGAACTTTGTTGTTGTTGTTGTTTAGCCCTTTTTACTACAAATCCAATGTTTGGTCTCACACCATTGGACAGTGTCCTTTGAAACAGCACATTTCTAAACCACATGTTTAGAAAAATTGACCCAGTTTCCAGACTGCTGATCTGGTCAAAAAACAATGTGGAGTTAAGGCCAAGTTGTGCTGTCTCAACAGATTTACTCGGGATTTGCGGTGGGGCAGGAAGAAAAGCAGAGATGGCTGCAATCCTTGGCCGCTCCCTCCCGGCAGCTCACTCGGGATGAGCAGCTGGAGCTTGCGGGATGACCCAACACTTTGAGAAAAGCAAACAACCCATGTTGAAGTTGATACGCTGCAGGAACTTGCCAATGATTAATGTTCACCGCGAGGCCAACTTCAGATGGTGATTACGCCAGTAGAGATCAGCTGAAGTCCCTCTATTAATAGCCCTGCGTTTTTGGACACCAGCGTTTTTCAGCCCGTAAATGTGGGTGTTATCAATGAAGGGTCACCAGAATATGGGTTGGAAGGGGTCTCCATGGGTCTGCTGGTCCGAGGAAGGCTTGACGCAGGACCACCGCCGCCAGGTCCACTCAGCATGGCTGTGCCCAGCACGTCTTGATATCTTCCAAGCGTAGAGATGGAGCCGGGGCTTCAGCAGAGCATCCCATCCCCACTCTTCTCCCATCCACCCCCAACCTCCCAACGCGCAACTGATGTCTCTTCCCCCAGCCTCTGGGTTTGGGTTGGAGTTTGGGTTGGGGTTTTTCCCTGCCTCTGGATTTGGGCACCCAGGGTGCGGTAAGGGTGTGAAACCTCATTGCACATCCGTAGGAGCCCAGTGCTTAGTGACCTCTCCTTTCCACCCCTTCGTTTGTATTCCTCCAGGCTGGGACTTCAGAGCACTATTAAAAATAAAGTCAGAGCCTAAACACCAGGACAGCCCCATACTCCCCAAGCTTGTTTACTTTTTCATTTCCGCAGCTGGTAAAATGTCCTTCGTAGCTGAAAATGCTGCTGCTGCATCCAACTGCTGCGAGGTGGCTTCTCCCAGGAAAGCACGATTTTTATCCCTGCTCTGGGGTGTGCGAGGCTGGTTAGCAAAAGTCAGGAAATAGGAAGCAAAGGCCATGGCAGGAGGGAAAAAAAACCCCAAATAATCCTGACAGATCTCAGGAAACCTGGATGCGAAGGAGCTTTGTCCTTATATTGCCGGTAGTGGTGTTCTCCTAGCAGAGCAGGATGTTCTCGTCTTTTAATAACAGCCAGGCCAGATGCTAAAGTCTCTTCTGCAAATACTGTATAAGTGAGAAGGAGAACAGCTGATATCTGTTAAGATGAACACACAAGGAGAAGAAGCCAAAAAAAGTATGAGCAATCTCCAGAGGTCTTTCTTTGTAATGCTGTTTGGCAGCTAGAGCTCAAAGCCGGGGCTGAAAATCCAGTCTGCGCTTCTGTCCCTTTGCTGATCGGTCGCCGCGTGTCGAGCAGCAATTCCTGCACCGCTCAGGGATCTGGAGCAGCACTGGCGGGGATTTCCCCCTGCACTTTGAAAAGCTGCAAAATCCACAGCCTTTGGCTGTGGTGGAGCTGTAGAAAGTACCAGTGGATGAGGGATTTGCTTGACTCGCTGCTTGAAATAGAAAATGGTTACGTGCTGAGCTGGGGCCAGGGATTTAAAATGGCAACTTTGTTCCATCTTTTTTTGTACTTTCTCCTCTGCCCTGTTTTCTTTCCTTGGTCTATTTTATTTGTCTGGAAGAGATTAATTCAAACTACCAGATAGAGACAGGACTGTCATTTCATAAGGCGCTGTGTTGGACATTAAGAGAGATGCCTCTTATTCTCTTCACACTACCCCTTCAATCATCTTTTCCTCATGTTCAGCCTGGAAACTACAATTCCCTCTGGGCAGGAATCTTTGAAATCATGGTAAAATCACTCATGTTTGTAATATGCTTATAGGTATTGGATGGAAAGTGTTAGAGAAAAGTAGGGTGCATGGTGACGTGAAATTCTGTATTTTTGCCATGGGGCAATGTCCAACAGAAGAAAGAACTGATTGTGCATCATGTTCACACATTTTTCTCATATGCTGAATGACAGTCTTCGAAAACAGTTCTTAGAAATCAGAAAAACACCCATTGTGAAATGACGGGGAGAACTCATCCAATGTTTAGGATTGCTGGCTAATGACTGCAGATAAAGATGTTTACAAAGGACTTGTGCAACCCTTTTCCTTGCCAGCGAGGGAAGGTTTTGTACGTGCCGTTCAAACCTCCCCATCTCTGCCTGACCAAGAAGATCCCCCCAGTTGCTATTTTCACAAGTTTCTGATTAAGAACTCATTTTGATTGCTCTATTTAACAGGGTGCAAGGATGGATTTTTTTTCTGTGCACTGCGTTTATTTATAAAAGACACTTTTTGGGGAATAGTCACATTAAGCCTGGCATTTTGAGAGCCCCCCTGGAGTCCTGCGTCCAGCTTTGGAGCCCTCAGCACAGGACAGACCTGGAGCTGTTGGAGCGGGGCCAGAGGAGGCCCCAGCCATGATCCGGGGGCTGGAACCCCTCTGCTGTGAGGAAAGGCTGGGAGAGTTGGGGCTGCTCAGCCTGGGGAAGAGAAGCCTCCAGGGAGACCTGACTGCGGCCTTCCAGTACCTGAAGGGGCCTGCAAGACGGCTGGAGAGGGACTTTTGACAAGTAGTGATAGGACAAGGGGTAATGGCTTCAGACTGAAAGAAGTAAGGTTTAGGTTAGATGTAAGAAAGAAATTCTTTACTGTGAGTGTGGTGAGGCCCTGGCCCGGGTTGCCCAGAGAAGCTGTGGCTGCCCCCTCCCTGGCAGTGTTCAAGGCCAGGTTGGATGGGGCTTTGAGCAACCTGGTCTGGTGGAAGGTGGCATGAGGATTGGAAGGGGGATGGTCTTTAAGGTCCATTCCAACCCAATGCATTCTATGATTCTGTGATTTTGTATACTGTGGTCTTCTGCCCTGGAGCAGCTCACCAGCTCCTTCATGACAGAAAATGCCAACAGAGAACGTGCTGATGAACTGCTGCGTCACCTGGACATCGTCTCTTGGATTTACTGATCCAGGTGTGCATGGCACAGAGGGACAGACCTTGTGCCCACTCTGTGTCGGCAGCATTGGTGGTGAAGGATGGAAAGAGGATGCTCTGCCTGTGGCTGGGCGCATGTGCCCGTGCCAGGGCAGTTGGCCTCCCAGACACACCTGGCTATATCAGACCTCACCATCTGGGGAAAAGAAAAAATAGAGAGAGATAAATTAGGTCATCTGCAGCATGACAAGCTAGAGACAGGAAAACAGAAACCGCTGGTGCTTGAACAGACCATGGTTCACAGGAGATGGCACCTCCTCGAGTCTGTTCAAGTCGGTGGGGGCTCACGCCCATCCCAGTGGGGCTGAGGGATGAAACCCTGATGAAGATGCACAAATGAATGCATCCCATAAACAAAAGTCCTTTCAGAGGCAATTCTTCAAGTCTAAGTTCTGGCTTTCTTCTGAAGCAGTAAGGCCCTGAAGGAACCCGCTGTTCCAGCTCCCCAAGAAGATTTTGGACATCTAGAGTCAGAGTTCAGATCTTGCTTTTGGCTCTTTCTTTCTTTCTGTCAAAAAGCAAAGCTAAAATCAGATCCAGTTTATGCTTTGGGGAAGTGTAGACTTGCTGAAGTTGCTGCCAGATTTAATGTCACTATTGGCCCTTTGGCCTTTCAGTTACTGCCGTGTTAAAAAATTTAAATTACAAACACTTCCTGACCCATGAGAGCTGTTACGAGCTGCACGAAGGGATCCATCCCTTTGCTAGTGTGCAGCCTGAGCCCATTGCTGGTGCACACGTGGCTTCTCCCTTCCCGTTGTGTCCTTTTGGCCCCACGTTGGTGTTGTTGACCAAAATGAGGGAAAATTATAGCAGCCTGGCTGGTGCCCCTTGGTCCTCAAGACCCATGAAAATATGTGCCCGACAGAGAGAAGGGAAATACTGAATTTGCAAAGGTCTCCTGCTAGAGATGAGAACAACCACAGACCTCAGGCCTTGTGAATGAAAAGTCAAAGTCACTTCTTCAGTGCTTCTTTGCCACAACAACTGCACATAAGAAATTGAACCTCAAAGATGGAAGATGTGAAGCTCAGTAACACACCCACACCCACATGCAATACAAGAAAGGGGGAATCAGTTTTTCAGCTGCCTCCCAGAATGAGAACTAGTTCACTTCTGAAAATGTTTTCTTAAGCTCAGTCTCTTCTCAAGTGTCCAGAAGCGATGGGTACTTCATAAAAGTTGTGTAATGCTTTAGACAGGCATTGGTGAAAATATTGAATATGAATGCGAATATGAATTGACCTCCGTATTTACCACTTTGTTAAATCAAGGGTGGCTTTTGAAATATTATCAGAAATGGGTAAAAATATATATGGGACAGGGGAGCTGGTCATACTATGAATCCTGCAGATACTGGTTTATTTAGGAAAAGTGATTGTTATTTAGTTACTTCTTTTAGCTTAAAATGCAGGTATGGTTTTTCTTCCAAGAGTTTTTGGCTGCTTTACAGCTGCTGTTAAGAAATCAGTATTTCTTGGTAAAATATGTACCCATTTGTTAATATTTGTGATAAGGCAAATGTCAAAGAATTGAAAGCCTGTGACACCATTTTTCTGGAAAAGGCCAATACCTTCCCAGTAAGCACATTTCTCCTTACCAGGTCAATACCAATCCCAGTTAAAAAGAAAAGAGGGGATTGCAGGTTTTGGAACTTTTTTCCTACCCCAGATGCTGTAGTTGTTCACTCTACTTTGCCCTTTTTGGGTTCACAATAAAGGTTTAAAAACCTTATTAGCAAAATATGCAGTGGAATGAGTTGCTTTAGGTAATAAATGGTAGAGTTGAATCCTGCTGGTTTTCCTTTTGTAGCCAATAAAAGCCGTCTGAATGTTTTCTGCAAAGAGAACAGTGGGAAGCAGGGCCTTGAATGCCATTGCTGCCCAGCTCGTGACTTCTCACCTGCCCGATGACCCCTCACAGCTCTGCAACAGAGACTGGCAACACTGACTAACGCATTCCTAAAGCGGGAACTCAATCCCCTGAATTGCCCTGAAAAGGTTTCACAGACTAGATAAGAAGTGTTATACAGACAGTTAATTTAGAAACTGAAGCTAGATGCCAGAACGGATATCCTCCACCATGCAGATGACTAAGCGAAAAGAGTTTGGCCCAAGATGTGCTCAAAAGTGAGCTCCTTAAATCAAGAGCTAATTTGTTGAGGTATAAGGATTAGGGTCAATAGCTTATTGATTTTTTTCCCTGTGTATGTATTCATACGTTATATCACAGAATCACAGAATCACAGAATGGTAGGGGTTGGAAGGGACCTCTGTGGGTCATCTAGTCCAACCCCCCTGCCCAAGCAGAGTCACCTACAGTAGGCTGTAGAGGACCTTGTCCAGGCGGGTCTTGAATATCTCCAGAGAAGGAGACTCCACAGCCTCTCTGAGCAGCCTGTTCAGTGCTCCGTCACCCTCAGAGGGAAGAAGTTCTTCCTGATGTTCAGACGGAACTTCCTGTGCCTCAGTTTGTGCCCATTGCCCCTTGTCCTGTCACTGGGCACCACTGAAAATAGTTTAGCCCCATCCTCTCGACATCCTCTTGACTTTGGGGTTTTTTGCTTTCTGGACATGTGAGTGGATCAGCACCTTGTACCTGGGAATGTTTGTGGATCTGTATGTGTGAGGTGGGACAAACTGTCCCTCCCAAGGAAAACAGGAGGAGAGAGAGTGCTGATGAAGAAGTGGGATTTGCTTGGGTTTTGCATGGGAAAACCCATTCTCTTTGCAGAACAGATTTCTTTGTCCGAGGAAAACAAAGAATTGTGGCCTCTAGATACACAGATTTGAAAGTCATACGGATAATTAAGTAGTGGCACTGTTGACAGTTGTTAGTGTTATACTCTTCATTGCTGCAATGCTTTGGGATGCCCCTGCGTACAGAGCCCCAGCTAGACCATGCACCCTGAGCCCAAAATTGTACGTGTGATTGGACTGGAGGTTTTGAGATAGTTTAAAGACATAGGCTCACCATATAATTCCCATCTACAAGAAGGGCTGGAAGGAGGATCCTGGGAACTACAGGCCTGTCAGCCTGACCTCGATGCCAGGGAAGATTGTAGAGCGATTCATCCTGAGTGCGCTCACCAGGCATGTGAAGGACAACCAGGGGATCAGGCCCAGCCAGCATGGGTTCATGAAAGGCAGGTCCTGCTTGACCAACCTAATCTCCTTCTATGACCAGGTGACCCACCTAGTGGATGAGGGTAAGGCTGTGGATGTTGTCTACCTGGACTTCAGTAAGGCCTTTGACACCATTCCCTACAGTATCCTCCTGGAGAAACTGGCTGCCCATGGTTTGGATGGGTGTACCCTTCGCTGGATAAAGAACTAGCTGAATGTCTGAGTGCAGAGAGTGGTGGTGAGTGGAGTTAAATCCAGCTGGCAGCCAGTCACAAGTGGTGTGCCCCAGGGCTCAGTTTTGGGTCTGGTCTTGTTTAACATCTTTATCAATGATCTGGATGAGGGGATGGAGTGCTCGCTCAGTAGGTTTGCAGATGACACCAAGTTGGGCAGGAGTGTCGATCTGCTTGAGGGTAGCAAGGCTCTGTAGAGGGATCTGGACAGACTGGATCGATGGGCCGAGGCCAACTGTATGAGTTTCAACAAGGCCAAGTGACGGGTCCTGCACTTCGGTCAAAACAACCCCATGCAACGCTACAGGCTTGGGGAGGAGTGGGTGGAAAGGTGCCTTTCGGAAAAGGACCTTAGGGTGTTTGTTGACAGCCGGCTGAACATGAGCCAACAGTGTGCCCAGGTGGCCAACAAGGCCAATGGCATCTTTCCTTGGATCAGGAACAGTATGGCCAGCAGGAGTAGGGAGGTGATCATGCCCCTGTACTTGTCACTGGTGAGGCCACACCTGGAGTGCTGTGTTCAGTTTTGGGCCCCTCACTACAAGAAAGACATTGAGGTGCTGGAGCGTGTCCAGAGAAGGGCAACAAGGCTGGTGAGGGGTCTAGAGAACAAGTCTTATGGGGAGCGGCTGGGGGAGATGGGGCTGTTTAGTCTGGAGAAGAGAAGGCTGAGGGGAGACCTCATTGCTCTCTGCAACTACCTGTAAGGAGGTTGTAGTGAGGCAGGTGTTGGTGTCTTCTCCCAAGAAACTAGGAAGTTGCATCAGGGGAGGTTTAGACTGGGTATTAGGAAAAATTTCTTTACTGAAAAAGTGGTCAGGCATTGGAACAGGCTGCCCAGGGAAGTGGTGGAGTCACCATCCCTGGAGGCGTTTGAAGAAGATAGATGTGGCACATTGGGATGTGGTTTTGTAGGCATGGTGATGTTGGGTTGACAGTTGGACTTGATGATCTTGTAGGTCTTTTGATTCTATGATTCTATGATTCTATGACTCCAGATGGTGAGGGAAGACTTACAGAATCACAGAATCATTGAATGGTAAGGGTTGGAAGAAACCTTAAAGACCATCTTGTTCCAACCCCCCTGCCATGAGCAGGGACATCTTCCACTAGACCAGGTTGCTCAGAGCTCCATCCAACCTGGCCTTGAACACTGCCAGGGAGGGGGCAGCCACAGCTTCTCTG
>Ga0065711_1034160_pt1 | contig 24223 bp, 21 predicted proteins | sample Hoacrofraction12_FD_59098 | JGI IMG/M metagenome (GOLD analysis project Ga0065711, IMG submission 59098) | Hoatzin crop microbial communities from Cojedes, Venezuela - Epithelial fraction 12 v2 (version 2) | ecosystem: Host-associated > Birds > Digestive system > Esophagus > Crop | place... | reverse complement strand
TTTTTTTTTTTTTTTTTTGTTACACTGGGCTACCTGGTGCAGACACAGCCACCAGCACACTCGGTGAGCCCAGCTGCCGGGGCAGACTCCTCAGCTCTTGAAAATTCTTGTATGGGTTTTAGTTTAAGTTCTCATCTTCCTTCTCTTCTCCACCCTACACAAGGCGATCAGACCCACAATTTGTGAACTGTCAGCCAAAGGGAAGGTTAACTTAAAATGCTGATGACAGTCATGTTTCTCTTGGGACAGAAAAGTGTTCTGAAAGAGCTCTTTTTCCTCCGCTCCAGTCCTTCCATTTATTTCCTCTAATTTGGTAAAAAAACCAGTTCTACCCTCTCAGTGTCACAACACAGGAAGTTCAGTGAAATTACAAAGTGGTAAACTAGAAACCAATAAATGGAATTAACTAGAAAAAAGAGGTTCTAATTTTTAATTTATTTTAGGTTTTGTTTAGTATTATTCTAATATTAAAATAGTAGAAACAAATAAAATTTTCATATGGTCCACAGAATTGTGAAATTTGGTGCCTACCTATTGTTTTTGGTGTCTGAATTTATTATGACAATAAAAAAAAAAAAAGAAGTGGATATCTGTATGGATAACCAGTATCTAGAGGTATCTTTCTCTAATTGTTAAATATACAGATTAATTTTAATACAGTGGAAAATCATTTAAATTCTTCTTACGAAGAAGTTTCTTGCAATTTTTTTAAATTTATCTAGTGTGGCTTCTGCTGAAGACTTTTTTTGGAATACATGCAACATGAGCTTGATTCTAGGCAGAGGTTTCTATGGTTTCACTACAGCATTCTTTAGAAAGACATCTAATCCAAATGAGGAATGAACGTCTCTGCTTTTTCTGACCTTTATTTGTAGAAGGCAAATGCCAAGCTTCACAGAAGTCAGACTGCATTTTGAAATTAATCCTGTACAAACGCAATGAATTTTCACCTGAATATATCCAGTGAAACTCCTGTTTATGTATAACTTTGCAACATGGAAATTCTACCAATATTAATCCCATTGGAGTTCCAGTAAAATATAAAACCTAATTCACTTGTGAGGCAGAAGGGAGTTTAAGTTCCAGTGCAACACTGCATACATCACCAACTTGCCTTTTTTCCCTTTTTTTTTATATATATGCATATAGTTTCATGGCTGAATTTAGCTCCATCTTGCTGCACTTATCATATTTTCCAATTGTTAAAAACTTTGTCATGAAGTTTTGCCTTTATTTTGTGGAGGCTGGAATTATTCTCAGGATATTCCTGAAGCACGTGTTCTATATTAAGCCAAATAAACTTAAAAGTATACTCAAAATTAACCTGGTGCTTACTTTCTATGCTTAATAAAAATGAATTAAGCATGCGCTTAAGTATTTGTTGGGATTGAAGTTTGCTTGCTGAGTTAAGAGGATGGGGTTTTTGGCTTAGGTTTTAACAGTCCTCTTCATACAAACACAGATGGAGCATTCAAATGTCCTGATTGCTCACACTTCCTCATGATCTGTAGCCAGGATCTGGTATGGATTTTTTTAGTTCAGTCAGAACAGGACTTCATCTGGAAAGCAGCAGATGGAAGGAAGGGATCCAAGTTTTTAATCCTTTATTTTTTTCTTTTTTGAACAGATGTTGTTGAGATGATTGAGCTACAGAGCCACAAATCCAACCAAGAAGTGGGTAAAGAAATACAGACAAACATATGTTGATATTTGGTATATGGTTAATTAGGCAGGCTACAGTCACCTGCTGCTGACATCAACATCCACCTCTCCTATAATGGAGATGACAGGATTTTTAAGAGTGCTATAGATGAAGAATTTAATTTTGTGTACTCTTAATTTCTCATTCAGCCAAGAGAAAAGCTAACCACAACACTGATACTTACTTTAATAACAATCCAACGGCTCAGCACAGGAGAAGGAAGTTGGTCAACAGCAAGCAATAGAGTACATGGAAGCTAATTTTAGTAAAAGGAGGGGAAAGTTACACCATAAGGCTCTGGTTCACAGATTTCAGTTTGGAGCAACAACCTCACTGACAACTGTCAGGTGGAATACTAAATGAATGAAAGAACAATTGTATGGGATAGGATTTACTGTTAAGAAGTGATAGTTTTCTGATTATTAATTCTCAGCAAAAGATAAGGCTATTAAGTTAGAACTGCAGGGTATGCTGATCTCTTCATGGTGGTCATGACGAAGTAATTCTGTCAGCAATATATTTGTTAATATCTCTACATCTTTAAAAAGAAAATTCAAGACTTTGATAAGAGTTCCTTCGAAGTAAACAGTAAATGAGATGTGCTTCATTTTTATTTTTTGCAAAACTCCCCAGTCAAATTAAATATACGCAAAACTTTGAAAAAGTTACTAATTGCAGCTTATTAAAGCTCGTTCTACCTAGTAACTTCCCTGTTGGAATTCAGTAATTATGAATGAAGGGGATCCCAACAGGCACCTGTTTTACACTTGAAAGCTCAGAATTATTGCTCTACAGCAACACTTTGTATTATGTAACATAAGTCAAAGGAGAAATTATACAGCAATATTTCTGTTATCTTGTCTGGAAAGACCAGAAATGGAATTCACATTGGATGGGACAGGTTGTTGTTACTGTACAAAGACCACTGAGTGCAATGTCCATGGGCCTAAAAAAATAACATGCAGAATACCTACAGTGAAATAAAATTTAACCTTTGTTCAGAAAAGTGCTTCCAGATCCTTAGATGAAAAGCATTTAACAGCAAGTCATTATACTATATGTACTAAAAATCTTCTGGTACCATCTAGGTCATATTTGACTGACCATATTGAATAAAATTTTCTTAATTTTTTGTGGTATGAACAGACTACAGTAACAGAAAATAACAAGAGTCTACATAGAAGCTGTAAAAGTTTGAGTTTTCTTAAATCCAGGAGCAAAGAAATGTAAGGAAATTCACCCTTAACACTGAAGTATCTATGATTCAGTAATTTTTGTTTCTGACCAAAAAACCTTCTACATAAAACAGTTCAACACCAGAAAAGCCTAGAAAAGATTTTTTGAAGATCACAGATAAACAAACGATATTGAAAAAAAAAAATTAGGTCAGGGAAGTAGTCTCATAAAACATAGAAATTCTCTTACTTGATAAATTTCATGCTCCTTGCCTTTATGGAGTCTGATATTTTACCAAGATTTTGGAGTATCTTATTGACACTCAATTAGAAATTCAGTTTTTAAAATGCTGAATAAAATCACTTGTTTAATAAAATTGTCCTAAACCCTTCATAATATAGTTTTCTTTAAACAAAGTAAAAATTGCTTCCACCATGTCATACATGTACTTGTGCATTCCATCAAAACCTGTCTACATGTCTAGCATTTTGTCCTGATGAGATGCCAGAAACAGACAGAAGTAACCAGGAGAGATGAAAACATAAGCTTTTTGTGGAAATTATGGTAGCCAGGAAAATACATTTTAAGTTTTAAATAATCCAAAACTACAATTTATGTATTTTTAAAATAGATTGCAAAACTCTCTGTAGGGCACTTCGCAAAAAAAAAAGCTCAAGAAAGAGGTAAGAATGGAAAAGTAAGGATGGCCAAGAGAAAGATATTTGGATACGAAGGAGTTAAAGCCATAACTTTATCAGAATTGAAGCAGGGAGACAGGATGAATTCGTTTCACAAGAATGAAATGGAAGGTGACATGGCAAAATGGAAAATGAGAAAGATATAAGGAAATTAAAGAATGAAGATGCAAAGCATTTTGGTTGAACTGCAGGATCACACAACCTTGTACAGTTCCTAGCAAGCATTCACCATGCAAAAAAAGATAATGACAATAAATTATAGAATAATGGAGGTTGTAAGGGACCTCTGGAAGTCATATCATTCATTCTCCAAGAAAAAAAGAAAATATAAAAATTATAGAAAGTACAACAAAACCCCCTGCAAATAACTGAAAGAAAAAAAAAAAGCGGCAACAAGATACAAAGGGTAATAGATGTGCAAGTACAGGACGGGAAATGGATAAACATGTTGATATCAGTAACTGTATCAAAAACAATCTAGTGGGATAAAAGCCAATCCAGAACAGATTTCTGGTTAAGATCAAAACTGTAAGTCATTCAAGTGCAAACAGAACAAGAAGCTTCCAATGCAGTTACAAAAAGTTGTCTAAATAGTTTCATAATATTCCCAGAAAACATTAAGATGTGCAGATGTATTGGGTTTGCATGGCAAGGTTTTGGTAGTGGCGGGGGCTACGGGGGTGGCTTCTGTGAGAAGCTGCAAGGAGCCTCCCCGATTTCCAACAGAGTCAATGACAGCCAGCGTCAAGATGGATCCACTGCTGGCCAAGACCGAGCCCACAAGCAACAGTCATAGCACCTCTGTGACAACATATTTCTAAAGTGAGGAAAAAAAACCCTGCACAGCTGCAGCCAGAGAGAGTGAGAATACGTGAGAGAAACAGCTCTGCAGACACCAAGGCCAGTGAAGAAGAAGGGGGAGGAAGTGCTCCAGGCACCGGAGCAGGGATTCCCCTGCAGCCTGTGATGAAGACCATGGTGAAGCAGGCTCTCCCTCTGCAGCCCACGGAGGTCAACGGTGGAGCAGATATCCACCTGCAGCCTGTGGAGGACCCCACGCCAGAGTAGATGGATGTGCCTGAGGGAGACTGTGACACGGCAGGGAACACACGCTGGAGCAGGCTCCTGCCAGGACCTGTGGGCCCATGGAGTGAAAGAAGCCCGTGCCAGAGCAGGTTTGTTGGCAGGACTTGTGACCCCATGGGGGACCCACGCTGGAGAAGTCTGTTCCTGAAGGACTGCACCCTGTGGAAGGGACACACGCTGGGGCAGTTTATGAACAACTGCAGCCCATGGGAAGGGCTCACGCTGGAGAAGTTTGTGGAGGACTGTCTGCTGTGGGATGGACCCCATGCTGGAGCAGGGGAAGAGTGTGAGGAGTCCTCCCCACGAGGAGGAAGGAGCGGTAGAGACAACGTGTAATGAACTGACCATAACCCTCATTCTCCGTCCCTCTGCACTGCTCGAGGGGAGGAGGGAGAGAATTCAGGAGTAAAGTTGAGCCTGGGAAGGGGTGGTGGTGGGGGAATGGTGATCTTAAGATTTAGTTTTATTTCTGATTACCCTACTCTGATTTGATTGGTAAGAAATTAAACTGATTTCCCCAAGTCGAGTCTGTTTTGTCCATGATGGTAACTAGTGAGTGATCTCTCCTTGCCCTTATCTTGACTCATGAGCCCTTTGTTATATTTTCTCTCCCCTGTGCAGTTGAGGAGGGGGAGTGACAGAGTGGCTTGGTGGGCACCTGGCATCCAGCCAGGGTCAACCCACTACAGCAGAGAACAAGGCTGGATTCACTTCCAAAGATGAAATGCTGCTTTAATTTAGCATTTATCACAAGGACAAATCATAAACATTCCAGTCAATTTTTAAAGGTACTGTGTGGAAGCCTTGGTGATAACATAATTTTTGTGCTCTAGTTTCAAGGAAGAGAGGAAAAGATGGAAAACAATCATAAAACCATAACAAAATTTCATTTCATTTTCCCGATCTCCAGTCAAGTGCGTGTTCACAGACATTAGGCATTAATCATACGCTGGTAAACCAAACAGTTCTGGTTTGAAATCCTCCATGGAGTTAAGCAGTAGTGTTGCCTCCTTTTTAAGATCTGGATTTAATCTTTCATCTGGAATCATAACCACTTGCATTCCTGCTGCCAGGGCTCCTTTGACTCCCAGTGGTGAATCTTCAAACACAAGACACTGAGAAACAAGGAGGTGAGGGGAAAACAATAAAGAATAATGTTACTATGAACTTCTAATCTTTTGTTTTGAAAGAGAGAATGATCCCAAATAAAACTTAGCAGGAAAGCTAAATTCATTTCCTGGCTTAGACACTCCTAATTAGAACAGCAAACCTCTCAATTTGAACATTTGCATGGTAATTAATCTTAAATTAATTTCAATTCAAAAAACCATCAACACGCATACTTACACCCCAGCAACTGGTTAATCCAGCTGTTCCCAAGTGATTTGTTTTATAGGCATAGGTTTAAGCACAAGCTTAAAGCAAAGTTAAGCAAGTGCTGAAATACCTTTATAAGCAGTCAATTTAACTCCTCAAGACCAACTTTACAACCTACAAAACAGCAGAAGCAGTGCTTTCACTTACAGGTGTGGCATTCCCTAAATACACAAGAGGGGAAAGACTACATTACCTAAGTCAATATTAGGACTTTGCATGAGTGGAGAGTAAGACAGAAGTCACTTGTCAGAAGAGTGCTGTCAAATTCATGCTCTATTTGCTTAATTCTTCCAAAGCAACAGTGACAAAGAAAATCAGCAATTATATCGGAAGGTTACTTTTAGAGAAGAGACAGTTTAGTCAGGTAGAAGTTCCATGTCTTACAACAGTCACAGTCCTTCAAGATCACAGTTTGGAAGCAAAGTTGTCAAAAATAATCAATACATTATTTACATGAATTTTGTAGTTTAACATGAGAATACTGAATAATAAATATATAACAAATCACCTAGTCTGAACTTTTATATAATATTCCAGAATGTGTAATAATGTATAATAATCTGTTCCTGACATTACCCAGTCTCCAGTTTGATTTTCTGGTAGTGAACAATCCAAAGAAACCTTTGGCATCCAACCATCCAAAAAATTCTGACCTACACTGACAAGTGGTTTCTAACACTGCTGCAGTTCAGACTGCATTTGTTATCAATACTGTCCACACTGCTGCTACTATTACTACCAAAATTACTGCCACAAGTAATTTCAGCAATTCAGCATAGATGCTGGGATGGTTAGTACAATTTTCCCCACACCCTTTAGACAGTGCAACTCAGCCTTATCACAAATATCTCTCTCATGCATTAGGCCCCTCTCTACAGTCAATACTGATCTGCCAAATCCCTTCCTACATACCCAGGATGAATTTTCTTATGCTTTTCTTCAGAACACAATAGACTGTGGCAACTAATACTGAATGGGTAAGAAAATGATTTGCTAAACTTGGCTTAACTTTTGACTGAATCCAGATATGACACAATGGGAGAACATACAACAGCATACTGCATCTTTTAGGCTCTCTAACACACAACAGGGAAAATTAGGGATGCACAATGTTTTGTTCTGGCTGTGCTCTAAGAGAACCAAGTTGCAACCTGCAAAACCTTTACTATGTTCTAAGAAAACATTTTTGCAGATGGATTAAATGTCTGCAATGTATACACCCATCTGTATCAGAGACTGTGGAAGAAGAAGAGGGAATGAACCTTTTCTTTCTGCTTTCTTTTTAAACTATTGATTCTTTCCCATCAACATGTCAGCAACGACATGGAGTCTGCCAAGAGAAAGTAAGAGGTGCTTTCTACCTTGTCTGTAATAAAGTAAAACTTAACTAGAAGTTTTTAGTGAGCCAGTGGAATCACACCAATCTCTTTTGTGCTCATTTCCTTTATACAGTCACTAAAACCCAGTTTCAACAATGTGGTATTTTCAAATGCTGATCATTATCACTATTGCTAACTACAAATATGTAACAAGCTGATACTGCTAAGCCTGGAACAATTGCTATTAGAACGGAAGCATGGTTCTGCCTATAGGTTTTGTTCTTAACAATAGCTTAGTTTGTGAGCCTAACCACTGTAATGACAGTAAATGAAACCCTGACAGGCTTTGCCTTTTGAAGAGTAAGCTTAAATTTTACACAAAACAGCATTATTAAGGCTTTTCAGAAACCTTTTCTAATCCAGCGTATACAAAGAAATGTACTTCACCGCTCTGCCTCGAAAGACCTAATTGACTTCCATGATGTCACTAAGCTTACAGTACGAGAGGAGCCGATGATTACGGAAGGCAATATGCATAATGAAAAGCTTAACTAATTCCCTGGAACTAGAAGCAATTAAAACTGTTAATTACCAAAGAAGCCAGGTAAATGACCCATAATTACAGTGGCTTTAATGTTACAGGAAATAAGTGTACTAAGTCTTCCTCCAGTCTTTCATGCTACTGACACTTATTGTCAACCGCACAGCAACATTTATAATGGACGACGAAAGGTTTACAGAGGTTCACATACAAAACGGATTTATTAACTTTGCTGCCCAGTGATGTTATAAACTGTTCACTGTCCTGGCCCATCCATATACTAAATTTAGAGATATGAAAGCGGCCAAGTTCTTCCACGTTTTGCATAAGTATTGCAACATCAGCATCACTCCAATTGAGAGAGACAGATGAGATTTATACAGACTTCAGCTGAGATTCTGGCTGGTTCTCTGCATTATTTCTAAAACTTGTGTCACTGATCAATATTACTGCTATGAGATCTCTCAAAAGGTCATAGTAATATAGGACAGTTTTCACTTTGGAATAAGCTAGATGCTTAAAAAAAGTAAAGTAGTAAAGCATACTAACTTATACTTCACACTATGAATCTAGAAAAATTAATCACTTAACCAAAGGAAGAAATAATAAAATCACTGCAGCACCTCATTACCTTGTCTTCCCACATGAAATTTAAGAATGTAAGAAAAGAGTCAAATGCTGCATCAAAAGCAGCGTGGCCACCAGGTTGAGGGAGGTGATTGTGGCCCTCTGCTTTGCTGTGGTGAGACCCCATCTGGAGTCCTGTGTCCAGCTCTGGAGCCCCCAGCATAAGAAGGACATGGAGCTGTTGAAGCAGGTGCAGAGGAGGGCCACAAAAATGATCAGAGGGATGGAATACCTCTCCTATGAGGAAAGGCTGAGAGAGTTGGGGCTGTTCAGCCTGGAGAAGAGAAGGCTCTGGGGAGACCTTATTGTGGCCTTCCAGTACTTAAAGGGGACTTATAGGAAAGATGGAGACAATCTTTTTAGCAAGGCCTGTTGTGACAGGACAAGGAATAATGGTTTTAAACTAAAAGAGGGTAGATTTAGACTGGATATAGGAAGAAATTTTTTATGATGAGGGTGGTGAAACACTGGAATGTGTTGCTTAGAGAGGTAGCAGAGGCCTCGTCCCTCGAAGCATTCAACAGTGTTAGTTAGGCCCTTGGTATACGTACAGCAGACCCTCTCCAATATATATACGGTGTTTGGGTGGAATATTTATGTAACTAACAGGGACATCCATAAGTGTTATTGCTATTAGTGATAACAAAAAAGTCTGCAAGGATAAAAGATTAAAATAAGTCTTGAAATTAAAAGTTTGAAAAACTTGTGTAGATAATATATATGCATGGGGAGTGCTTTTCAAACCAATATCCTTGACCACACATGACACGACTGTATCAATTCTGAAACGGGATTATGAGACTAAAGATAGCATAACTTGTACACAGAGAACTCATCTACAGATTAAACACTACCATCTATTGTTTTATAAAAAAAGAATGAAACAAAAATTTTCATCATGTTTAAAATGGGTAAGTACAGTCTCAAATTCTTTCATATTGTATTAGAAAAATGTTCCGTTCGCTGGTTCTGGTCCAGTTTATTTAGCTCCTTAATCTCAGTGAAAACATTTGCAGATACAGGGACTAAACCACACATTTTAGCACTCTGCCTTTGAACCAGAGTCTTACTGGTAAGAGTATTGTGTATTTCACTCCCTTTGATAAAAACAGTGAGAAGAAAAGGAACTGAGTATTTGTTAACTCCTTCCTTTTCTTTCCTAAACATTTTCTTTTAATATATTGTTATTTTTACTTTATATTCTCCATATGCTCCATGGGAAACAGCTACTGTGGAATTAATGAGAAATATTCTTCATTTTCTATTTTTTTTTCTGTTATCACTGTTACATTTACCTTGTGGTCTGTTCAAACTGAAGGCAATATGGTTAAATCTTTCACTGGGCAAAATATACTTTAAAAACTTCGGTCCAATTGGGACTTGCACAGTACTAAGCTAAAACCACCCTGTATTCTGAGGAACTACTGACAGAATGACTCTCCCATTATGCATAAAACCCCATTTCAAAAACATTGCATGTATATACTCTGACTTAAAAAAACCCACAACAAACGAACAAAAAAATCAAAAGGCATTCTAGGGACAAAAGTGGTTACAAATTAAGACTAATAATTCATTTTATTCTTCCTTTCTGCTGAATGAAAGCAAAAAGGGAAACAAGTGGAATTTTGTGGTTTCAGACCACAGATTAATAAAAGGCTGGTAAGACCTCTGAGGGGTTATCCCTATCATTCTCCAGCTTCTGTACAGAACCAGTCTCTTTCTGTATTTGGTGAGAAGGGACAGTAGAAGATTATTGTATCTTCTGTCCTCAAATGACACAGAAACATCTGGTATCAGAATGTGACATATTATGTTTGGGGCTTCTTATAGATTGCATATTATGATTGTGTAATTATTTATCATTGATTTTCTCCTTCATGATCAAATCAACTGGTCAAAAGCGTGACATGTGATATGTAAAATTTGCAGTCTGGAAACTTTCGGTAACTTTATACATTGATGTATATATACATGCACAATGGAGTCATCTATAAGCATTTAAGGCCTAATTCAAATTCCATCATATCACTGAAAAAATCCCCATTGATTTCAATGGGCATTGAAGTAAGCCTCAAAACAGGCCGCAGGAAGAAATCCACCCAAGTTACAGCCAGCTCACATTGATTTCAGAACACCACCGTTCACCTCTGTGAACTAGAAGGTGGTCAGACCTTTCACTTTTGCAGGTAACTTGTTGACTGTTCACTTCCAAAAGTATTTTTATTTTCTTCATTGTGGAAAACTAGCTCATATTCTGTGGTCATAATTCAAAACTACGTACTATCTAAGAAATAAATTATCAGTCTGAAAGATACTACTACTGCAATCATGGTTTCTGTTTTATTCAACAGCTTTTATCTCTTTTTCCTTGCTGACTCAGTTTTCTCAGATTTTCAGAAAAATTCCACAACTGACCAACTGTGTTACCAGTGTGAGTGACCCAGGAATTTTCAAGAATGATAATATAACTCAGAACATATATTCCATAATTCAACACAGATCCATCTATATCCCTTACAAAATGTTGGGATGCTGAAAAGATCATGTTTATCATTTATGGGTGGTTGTGGAAATTCACAAAAAGAGGAGGAAACATCATCAGCTTCACTAACATGTCATCGTAAAATAGATGTTGAGCTATTTTTTAGGTAACTTGTGATTTGTTTTTCCTATATTTTGATGTACAAAGTATCTAGGAACAAGGGGAAAATATTTCTGGGTGACCCATTTACCACCAGAGTTGCCTAAACATTAATGAATAAATGCATTTTAAGCAGCTACAGTATTTGCAATTTTGGCCTCCCACTGTGTTAACTCTCTGAAGAATTAACAAAAAACTATAATGAAATAACCTGAATAATGTTTCTCTCCTAATCTTTGGACTTACACTCTTTCCAGAAATAGCTGGGAACAGTCTCAGTAGCAATAATGAATTACACTTCATTTTATTTTAAGGACATACGCCAATTTGACTAGCCAGGGATAACAAACTGATATTAAATATGCTGTTTAAGAAAGTCATGCAGCTTACAGCCTCACGACTTGGTTCTATTAAGGAAAGTGAGGAGTAAGCCAAGACGTTTTTAAATGCTGCAACAAATGAACAAACAAGCTGGAAACTTCTAATCAAATGAATTAAGCATCCAAGTATCCAGAATACTAACTACCAGCCACCATTCTTTATGATTCAATGATTCATATTAAGAACTGTTTGGAAATCATACGCACATATGCTTTTTAATTCATATTTTTATTAACTTGCTACTAGGAGTATGTTGCAGACCAGTACAAGAATCAAATTATTTTCCAGAAGACTTATAAGACAAAACCAAAAATCATCAGCCTAATTTAAAAAAAAAAATAAATAGGAAGTGTTATATTTGCATGTAATTAGATCTCTCTGCATTTCCAGCTCTTGCATAAATGCCACTTTGCATTTCAGCCCACATCAGCAGCTACTCTCTCACAAACCGGTTCACAGTACGTTATCTTAAGGTGGGCCAGAAGGAGTAAAACAGTTTGGATGTGGAAGAAGGAGCAGAAGTTTCAAATTTCTTGCTTGTTTTCAAGTCTCGATCAAGGGAAAGAAAGTGCTTCTGTGAGTGACAGTCGGACCCAGACACAGCGGCTCTGTGAGGCACGGAGAAGGTCACATTTATATGCAGGGTCACTCTGATCATTCCGGGTGGCTGGAGCACTCTTTTCACAGAGGACTGTGTGTTTAGAGGACAGCACACTGGGAACTTTGTATGGCAACTTGCATTACAGGCCTCAAGAAATTCCCAGGCCTTTCTGAAACAGTGTCCAATTATCCTGGCAGCAGAAATCTAACTCAATCAACTGCAGCTTGGATTAGCCATAGAAGAGTATTGTTCTTTTATGGAGGACACAAGGCAAATACTCAAGATGCTCTCTACTAAGGCTACTCCTACTGTGTAACTTACTGGGGTTTTATGCTACTTATCTCTGAAAGTGGCCTAAAAAGGAATTCTGTGCAATGAAATAGTTAATCTGTGCTGTCTTCCCTTCCACACAGAAGTACCTTTACTAAACCCACTGACTTTCTTGACATTTAATACACAACACATTCAAGTAACTGCACCTTGCATCCTCAGAACTGTAGGGTAATTTGCACGGGAAGGGATCCCTAGAGGCCACTCAGAAACACCCTTACTCAGCGCACATCCAGTCAGTGTAGGCTGCTCAGTGCCTTGACCAAGTGAGCTCTGAGTATCTTTAAGGATGCAGATTCCACATACCTCCTGGGCAACCTGTTCCTGTTCCCATATTTCATCATCTCTACATGAAAATGGTTTTCCAAGCATCTAGCAGGAGTTTTCTTGTGTTCCAGCTTGTGCCTGTTGCCTACTGCATGATCGCTCTGCACCTTGCAGAAGAGGCTGGCCCCATCTCATGAGCAAACACATCAGAGATTCGAACCAGGTACATCCAAAGGAGGAGATGTTTTAATGAATTCAAATTCTAAGTTTCAAATTGAAATTGGAAGAAGGTATCAAAAATATTTCCTGAACAAATGCAACGACCTTTTTCGCCACAGGGAATGTCTACGAAGTGACAGGTGCAGCACAGCAGGCTGAAGATGGCAGGTACCCTGCCTGTTCTGTGCAGCTGGACACCACCACTCACCTACAACCAACCCAGCAGGCGCTGCAGAAGGCAGCTGATTCTCACGGAGCCATTCAATTTTTTCAAGTGGCATATTTTTTTGGCAATAGTATATTTTTGATGTATAACGTCTCCTTGACCAGTGTTCTTTTCCTACACAGAAAGACCAGCCTGCATACTGAATGGTACCTTAATCTGATTTAAACATCATCTTAATTGGTGTACAATCATTGATAGAAGTGCTAATAACAACCCACATGTGCTTCAGACATAAAGTAATTTCCTAATTTCTTCAGTGAAGAAAGAAAGGGTGAAAAGAGGCATTCACCTTTCAACAGGTTTTCATTGGGAGTGAAAAAATGTCATGGAAAAGGTCTTTTTCTTCTATTGAGTACAAGCTTCTCACTGAACTGTACACAACACAGTGTCACCGATCTGGAGTGACTTGGTGAGACATAGCCATGCTACACTTTAACTCTTCATAATCAGGAAGAAAAGCAGTTTTCTTTCAAACTTCAAACAGCTGAAAATTATCTTTTAGAGAATATTTAAGTTTAATATCATAAAATTCCAAGGACGAAGCCACAAACTAGCACATTTAAGTAAAACACACAAAACACCAACAAGATTCTAATTACAACTTTCTACATATTTCAACTAGAGGAAACAAATATTTATATTGAAAATCGCAATTCTCTGTTCTCAATACAGGTTTTCTAAGATGAAGGTGGACAACAAAGTACAAAAATAAGTTGGAAAAAATACTAACTCCTAATTTGTTGAATTTGGGTAAACACGTGAACTGACTCTGAAAGACTTTCTGTTGGAAGTTGAGTTTTGTAACTTCTAAAATAAAAAAAAATAAACCTTTATTATCATGTTGCTTAGAAGAATAACTTAGTAATACTGGATTCAAAAAAAACCAAGAGAATGAAAGCAGAAAATTAAAAGCTGGTTTTACTCCAGTACAAACCAAACCCAAGAACAACTCCTAAAATCTTTAAAAAATGTAGTATCTTGGAGAGAGTCACACCTCCTAAGAGGGTTAAAGAAATGGAAAATCCAAAGAAGAGGAATAACCTTGAGATAATCAGCACTAGGAAGAACCATTAGAATCTGAAATAAACATACTATTTTGAAACAGGAAATAAATTAATGTCATAAAGAGATACAAACCTGTAAAGCTTCACATTTTGAAACTCAATAGTATGAAGGTTTGATTTGGGGTCATTTTGGGGAATGTTTACTAAAACAGAATTACTTCAACCTTTTCTTTTGAACTCACTGATATTTAAAGCACTATTTCCACTAAAATATGAACTTGTAAGATAGCAATAGTATTAACAGTAATTGTTACAAAATTAGTCTGTTACATTTATCCAAAGATAATATATGCTTCAATTTAATGTTTTTCTATCATATGCCATTAAATTCCAGGTACATGTTTAAGATTAAAGCGACAGTGACCAAATTAGACATTTTTCTGCTAATCAGGCTCCTAACCTGTTCCTAGGAGCTAGTTTGAAAAGTAGCTGAGCCAAACTAATGGCTTGCTACCAATGAAAGGTTGAAAGGTTGTTTCTTCCTTCTCTTTCTTTAATCTCCTGTTAACCAGTGTATGCTTCCATCTGTCTCCTAGTGATGGATGTTGTGTTTGTGTCTTCTTTCTGTGAATTAACTCTATACTCTAATAGAAAACTTTTCTCCTATTTAGCTCATAAATTGGAGAACAACCACATAACAGTTGGGAGCGAACACGAAGACTGAAGAGAAACATAAATCCTCCTTTTTGGGCAGTGTTTAAATCATGAAGGGGTTCATCCCTTCAAAGCTACAGTCTCATTCCTGGTACGCTTCGTATTTGCATAAAGCAGACCATATGTGTAAACCTACAAATTGGCTGTGCAAAGTTTTGCAGAACATGATCTTTCAACACAAGCCCAGCTGTGGGCACGGGATTACGTTTATGAACGTCACAATTCCAAAACTTATTTTGCTTTAACAATCTAAAAATATCGCATCTGAAATGAAATGCCTCATTACACCAATAATCAGATCTATTTAAGTAACTGCCCTCATGATTTCAGACAATGACTTCTCAGCCTCCTAGTTGGCAAAGCTGCCTTGACTGTGCAAGCAAACAAAACTCAAAATTTCTTACAACATTTTATCTACCCAGGAAAGTATTTCTGTGTGCTAAATACAGTATTTCTAAAGATCATGAAATCTATGACCAAAAGTAACAGGATTAACAATAACCACCATATTTCTACATGTACTATGTATGACATACCTCTTTTGAACTCCTTATTATGAGAAATAATTAATTCAATGGAGAGCACTCTCCTAACCCTGAATGAGGGATTAACTTTCAGTGCATAGCAAGATCTATTAGATCAATACAATTATTATTGTTAAGAAAATGTAGTAAGAATAAGAGGAAAACTAAAAAGAAAATGTCAAAATTATTTTTAAGAGTTCAGAAGTAATCTCTTTCACATTAATCTCCAGTTTATTTTTATCAGCTTGCTTTGTTTATTTTAAGGAAGCAATAATTATCCAGGTATTTCAAGCTATGTAAACTAAAGATGGAAAGCCAATGAATATCAAACAGCTTTATGCAAATCAATCATTAAAACAGAGTACTCCCGTAAAAAAAAATTCTTTCCGCTGTAAACTCCAAGTTCAAATACTTCTATAAATATGAAAATTAATACATTCTTAAAATGAATTCACATGTAGAAAGTTATTTAAGTCTTACTCTCCCGTTGCAATATATTTCAAAACACTTCTGTCAAAATTCCCCTAATAATATCCTCTAGCTATTTAAAATACTGCATGGAAACACTTTTTCTTAAAGGTATTGATGATCCACAGTTATAAAACTATGCCTATTCTTCTATTAAAGCAGATCTACCAGATAACAGAATGCTACTAGCTGCCTCAGCCAAAGGCTATCAGTTCTTATTTTGACTCAAGCCTGCTTACAGGCAGAATAACAGGTCATTTTCAGTGAAAGGAATCAAGGGCATAAGATGCAAGTGAACGTTTCAGAGTAAACAATGAACAAAACCAGAAATATATGCTTATTTAACTGTGTATGCATGCATGTGTATAAATACATGGTGTACCTACAACCTCTACACAGATAGTCTCTTTCTTTGTGACCTAAGGCTTATTCATTTTAACATGCATTAGATTAGCAACTAACACAGCCATGACACCGGCTTAGCATTAACATTAGTTTGGGAATAATGGCCATGATATTAGCAACTACTAACTACGCTTGGTCACACAACTTCTGTCATGAGCAACTTCTTTCAAGTACTCAGCTTTTAAAAGAAACAAGTTTACCATTATCTGGTTTCTCATCAGCTTTTTCTTAACATAAATTTCATTAAAAAACCTCTCATCTCACACGTCAATCAGAAATAATGTCCAGATGTCCACAGGGGACAAAGTTGACAGATGGCAGACTAATCTAAAAGGAAAACTACCACCTATCTGCCTGTAAATCAACCTCTCATGGGCAAAGTCTTCGAAACACTGCAAGAAGCCATATGCTTAAGTGAAAACTACTTGCTCATCCAACACAATAATGATTTTATATTAAAAGTAAGAATCACCACTTACCTAACGAATCCACTGGATCTGAAGTATCCTGCATTTGCTGACCTTCAGCAGCGTGAGTAAGTCTTTGGAAAAAGGATGAGGGTTGATTTCGCTTTTAAACTAAATGTCTCCATTTCCCTGTGACTGCTGCAATTGTTACTCTAAAGCTTGTTGCCATGTTATTGTGCTACTATGTTATGGATTACAGACGCTCGCACATAATACATGTACACACTCACACACATAATAACCAAATGCTACATAAATCTTCTAGGGACTCACAGAATCACAGGATCCCAGGATGACTGAGGTTGGAAGGGACCTCTGGAGGTAACCTGGTCCACCCCCCTGCTCAAGCAGGGACACCTACTGCCAGTTGCCCAGGACTAGTTCAGACAGTGTTTGAGTATCTCCAAGGAGGGACACTCCACCACCTCTCTGGGCAACCTGTTTCAGTGCTCGGTCACCCTCACAGTAAAAAAGTGTTTCCCGATGCTCAGAGAGAACCTCCTGTGCTTCGTTTTGTGCCCATTGCCTCTGGTCCTGTCATTGGACACTACTGAAAAAAGCCTGGCTCCATCCTCTTTGCATCCTCCCTTCAGATATTTACATACATTAATAAGATCGCCCCTGAGCCTTCTCCAAGTTAAACAGTCCCAGCTCTTTCAGCCTTTCCTCACAGAAGAGATGCTCCAGTCCCTTAATCATCTCTGTGGCCCTTTGCTGGACTCCCTCCAGTAGCTTCATTTGTCTCTTGTACAGAGGAGCCCAGAATTGGACACAGTATGCGTATGGCCTCATCAGTGCTGAGTGGCGGGGCAGTATCACCTTCCTCAACCTGCTGGCAATACCTCTCATCATCATCTGCCTTTGCCGCAACGGCACATTGCTGGCTCATGGTCAACTTGGTGTCCACCAGCCATCATAATTATCTTTTCTGCTGAGCGTATGAAATTGATTTGCTTTTCTTTCCTGTTCAAAAGTGTGCAGCCACACTCACTGGTGCAGAGATGGATGGCACTGTAATGGAACTTCTAAATTTAAAGGTTTGAATAACAAATGTCCAAAAAATACAGAAAAAATGTATTGCTAAGTGACCATTAGAGATGATGAGAATATAAAACACTCCATTAGGAAGTATCTCAGTCACACCAATACTGATATAAACACATTTTTTCACAGTTAAGTCAAAGGCAAACTGCCTTCTCTACAAATGCTTGCAGTCAACCTACAAACAAGCACCTGAATGAGAGTTAGCATGCTTATAACACATGCTTATTTGGGGAAAAAAAAATAAGTCATCTCTGCCTAAGAACAGGCTACCCCTCTTTTCTTCTTTTTAAAATGAAATTATGTGTATTTATATATTAGTAAGACTACCATGGCGTACTGCAAACAGATTTTACCTTGCTGTAACCATCAAAATGCATGACCTGAAAGAAACCACCTTTAATACAGCAAGACGATCAGTTCAGAAATAGACGCTGCCACAGGTATTGCCAAGAATCTGGATAAATTGACAGGCAGCTGAGTGCAATGAGCAGCATTTGCTGATAACTTCGAAGCTTCAACCTCCAGACAGCATAAAAGGATTCCCTGAGGAAACCAGACTGCAGCAGGTATGTCAAGGTGACAAAGTATCACTGCCACATAATCCACTGAAAGATACGTTCTGGCTACCAGGTAAAATCTGCTGTGACTACAAAAAGAAAAAAGGAGGACAGGCTGTCAGGTTAAGAAGCAAAAGAGAATCTCAAATACCATGACTCAGTATACAAGAAATATCTTAAGTAATTCTTTCCTCTATTTCTTTCTGATTAGAAGTTGTAGTGTTTTCTCTCTATTATATTTAAAAACTTTGCTAACTGATTTCAACTACTTCCAGTGCGGTGCAGGTAAGATGCATTACTGAATAGAGAAAATTCATAAATCAGATGGCAAATATGTTGAAAGAATGAGGTCTGAAACTTCTCATCCACACATAAAGGTTGTCTTGGGGATAAATGTTCTGGGTTTGCAGGTCTTGAAGGTGTAGCTAAACACATCTGTTTTGTATTCTTCAAAGGCTTGTAAGTTCTAGTCTTAGCCAGGAAAACAATGTCAGAAAAGCCACTAAAACTTCTGTTTTCTTTGTTGACCCCACACCGGCAGATAAAACATGTTAATACTTTCAAAGCCATAAAGGACAGTCTCCTCATTGACAAGTAAACGAGTAATTTAACAAGTAGTTCTATGGAATGCCAAGAGATGGGTTAAAACCAGAAAGAAACAATTAGTCTACCTAGAACTACTGTTATAATCTCAACCAGGTCAAGTTTTAACTTGGTCACCAAAAGAAACAGGAAGGAAATCTTACAAATTCAAGTGATGTCATTTTGAGCTTCTTGAGATTACCAGCATCTTGCACCTAGATGGAGAGCAAAGACGTTGCTCATGACACTCTAAATGCTTTTCTCAGTCAGATGTTCTTGTGCTTAGCAGTGGCAGTGCTGCAGGCTGCTAGATGCCAGCTGCCATTCTTCACTCCCACATGTTCCCCTACTTACCTATCAACTAAAAAGGTTTTTCTCCCTGCTTTCAATGCCTTCCTAACTATTCTCCTTGGAGAAAGGGAGCACAACTTAAGCAGACAGTTTTGCATTAATAAAAATCTTTCCTTCCAAATCTTCTGTGGTTATGAAACATCACACTACTAATAAGTCAAAAGAGCATCTATGGAGCATTAGCAGTTAAAATTGCTAAGTATGATTTTACAGAGAGGGATCTGTACGTTTTCATGTCTAGAAATACGTGTCTATCTGCACACATATACACACGTTAGTTTAGGTGATAGAAGCGCTTGTCTTTCCACACAGGAAGAAACATGGCAGGAGCATCAAGGGCAGGTGGGAGAGACTGAATCACAGAATCACAGAGTGGTAGGGGTTGGAAGGCACCTCTGGGGATCATCTAGTCCAACCCCCCTGCCGAAGCAGAGTCACCCACAGCAGGCTGCACAGGACCTTGTCCAGGCGGGCTTTCAATATCTCCAGAGAAGGAGACTCCACGACCTCTCTGGGCAGCCTGTGCCAGTGTTCCGTCACCCTCAGAGTGAAGAAGTTCTTCCTCATGTTCAGATGGAACTTCTTCTGCTTCAGTTTGTGACCACTGCCCCTTAATCTTGCCCTGCCCAGCTGCTCCCAGGACCACCACAGCAGTCATCAGCCTCCCAGCAGCTCATCTCTGTGCTGCCTGGTGGGGCTGGTGGCCCAAGGGCAGGGGAAGGTCCAGGGGCAGGGGGAGGCCCAGCAGCCCTGCGAGGGCAGTGGTGGACCCTGGCCCAGCCACCCCTGGTGCCACTGGAGCCCCCAGGGCTGGGCCACACCCAGCTGGACTTGCCAGCAGGAGAGGGTCTGCGGGTCAGGGTGCCCCGCAGGAGTGGGGACAGAAGGGGCTAGTGAGGTGTGAGCAGCAGCCATTGGTCCCTGTGCACAGCTGTGCCTGTGCCAGCCAGCTGTCCTGTCTCCTCTAATTAAACTCCATTTCTGATGGTTTTCCTGGGCGAGGGGTCACTACTGTGCATTCACATGGGCACGAAGGTCTCAGCGCCGGCCCTGCCATGCTTCCAGGGGTCCCATGTGCCCACAGCACAGCACCCGCAGCAAGGGTGGGTGTGCAAGGGAGTGTGCGAGCACCAGTAAATGGCACGCCGGATGAGCTGGCACGCAGGTGAAGCGGCCTGGGAGCTGGCCATGCCTCTGCGGGCGAGAGCACCAGCCATGCCGGCTCTTGGAGGGGCAGGGTAGGCACAGGGCAACCCTGACCACCTGCTGCAGAGATCGGGGCTCTCCGAGAGACCCATCTGTGTGTGCACGGGAGACCCTCTGCGGGAGACGATGGGGGGAGCACAAGGATCCAGGACCCCTGGATGGGCTGTGCCTAAGCCATCCACTGCATGGATGTTGGTGAGAGGAAGGGGAGGAGGATCTGCACCGATGGCTAGAGTAGGGCTGCGGCCTCGGGAGGTCATGCCTCCAGGCGCCAGCAACTGGGGAGACTGGGATCCGGGGCCAGGTGAGTGCCTCAGTCCAGCTGCTGGAGGGATCCTCACTGCACCTACGTGCATACATTTTGCACTAACAGACCTTCACCCTGGTCACCCAGGGAGGGCAACAGGATGAGGCTGCTGGTGGTCTTTGTGCCTATGCGAGTGCTGAGCGCTTCTGCTGTGCCATTCTGTGGGGCTGGCACACGTACCTGCATGTATGCACATCGCACTTGCTGTGTGTGCTCATGTGACTGCTGAAAATATGTTCTCAGCCTCGCTACTGGCTGGATTTGGGGCCATGGAGCTGCAGCAGTCTCGCTGTTATCAGGCTCCTGGATTCGACACATTTGTTATGCACAAATGCATATATGTGGTATAAATAGTTTAAAATATGTATCTGCATATATCTCTATACAGATAAATATCTCTACATATACAGATATACAACTGCATGCATTTATAAAGCTAACATAAAACACAGTAAAATGTCAAGCATAGTACCTCAGGAAGGCTAGACAGAAAAAGGTGACTTCCGTGATACTTTGTCAGGACTGAACCAAACCCTCAGGATGAGGGGGATTTGGCAGGAACTAAAACTGTTCTTCAATTTAATATAAAAGTACCACCAGCACAGCACCAAACATGTTTTGGCAAGGCACTGATAAACCAAAGTTAGTAATCTTAAATTCTACATTCTGTGACATTTCATTGTCACTAAATGTTCAATCTAATTCAAACCTACGCAATGACACTTTCCTGTCTGATTAGAAAATGAGGTGAGGGTGAGGTCCTTGCTAAACTCCCTAACAGATTCAGCAAAATCAGCAGTAATAATTCATATACCACACTTCCATGTGACATTGCTGATACATACTGAAGTATATCCAACATCAATGGACTTACATATCAGACACACTACAGTCTACCACTGATATTTGTGCCCAGTTTCCTATTATTTTCTCTAATTGCTTTCATCCCAGAAACCGTTGCCGAATCTGAAGAAGGCACACAGGAAAAATTAAGACAGATTTTTTTATTTTATTCATTCCAGTGTCCTTCTGCATTCTACTAAAAATCTGTTTCTAAACAACTAACAAATAATTTTCGACTTTTTAAATTAATCATGACATCAACAGCAAGCCCTAAATACTTTTATGACTGTTTCCTAAGCCTTTTATCAAAAGATATCCTTGTCCACTGTTATTGCAGATGGAATATAGGGTAGATTTATCCCACATGTCTGTACGTGAAAGTGCGAAAAATAGATGAATCCACAAGATCAACATAGGTGTAAGTTTGAAAACGTAAATCTAAGTTCTCTAAAATTCGTAAGCTTATTGATACTGGCAAAAGCTTATGATGTCAACAGGAGGTTTTGCACTGCAGTGTCTGCATCGTGAACATATGTACTTGTTAAAGAACCATGGCATTTTTAACTTTGTGCCAATTAAGGTGATATTTGTTTATGCTCTCCACACACAAAAAAATAATTACAAACTGTGTGGAGGACCCATAAATAAAGGCATTTGCAAATAAAACGAGAGCCACAGTCAGGTGGAATAGTACTAATCCCTTTGCTATATTTATAAAGAAATGCAAAAAGGTCGTTGGTTTGTTTTTGTCAGGCAACACAAGCTTTTAATATCTCTAGTCATTCAGGCCTTCGATTGAGATTTATTAATCTGTCAAAAAAAGGCAATTTTAAAACATATACAATTGCAGTTCATTTCAGAACATTTATTGCTCTGTAAACAGAAAATCCAGATTCTCCTTAAACAATCTGTCCCTTTTCCTCTCCTTGAAGGAAGAAGGAAGGCATGGTAGAGAATTAAATTCTAAGTGAAACAGAAAGAAGTATTCATGACCTTACTTACAGAAAAATATAAAAAGCATAAAGTTAGAAATTAAAACAGACTTCTACAGTGACTACCTCTATTGAAAAAAACTCTTTGGTGCCAGTAACTTACATCAAACAATCAAATAAGGGCACAGAAATGAGAAACACTTTAAATTAAAGGTGGTCCTGAAAGGAGGATGGCCTCTGCCCAGGAGATGATGTAGAACATCCCCCCACGTTTGGTCACTATGATGAGAGGGGAAGGGGAAGCAGAAGAGCTCTATGTTTACTTTGTGTATTTTGTGCTATGCAACTTCCTAGGCATGAGTTGAAGCTAAATTGTCAGGATTCTGTACGCTCTTCAAATCTTTCAACACAGAACAAAACGACAACTCAAAGGAAATTTAAAGAATTGTGGAAGACTATTTGGTTTATTATTTAAGTTAATAGTATCTGTTGAGTAGAAGCTTGACTATGAAATTCTGTTACTATTTTGTGTCACAATTGTCACATATGCAAGGATTATGTCTGAAAAGTTCATTAGTCATTAAAATTGGGAAAGAAGAAAACAGAAGGATGATGACAAACTTCAGTAGGTCCAGCAGAGGGCCACCAAGACAGCTGGTGTTGTAGCAACTTGCCCTGTGAGGAAATGCTGAAGGGCAGCTTGGCTTGTTCAGCCCAAAGAAGACTTCAGGAGGGCCAAACAGCAGCTGCCCAGTATCTCTGCAGACGTTACTGAAAAGATGTGACAGCCAAGTTGCGTAGCATGAACATGAGAGAGGTTCTGTCTGACTAGATATATGGAGAAATGGAAAAAAAAAAAAAAGGAAAAAACAAAAGAAATCACAGCAAGAATTAAGCACTGGAAAATGTTGCCCAGAGAAGCTGTGCGGTCTCCATCCTCAGACGCTTTTAGGCCCCGACTGGACAAGCCCAGAGTAACCTGATCTGAACTCAGTATTGACCTGTTCTCACACAGTGGATCACAGAATCACAGAATGTTAGGGGTTGGAAGGGACCTCTGTGGGTCATCTAGTCCAACCCCCTTGCCGAAGCAGGGTCAAATGAGTTACTTTGCATCCCAGAGAATGGGTTGCTGCTGTTTGGTAATCGGGCCTAATCTGGTAGCCTGAGAGAGGGGAGGCAGCCGCAGCTCCATGCCCCTTGGTCCAAACAGCAGCGAGGCTGAGCATCTGTCCCCAGCAGGCACATGCACACAACCATGTACATAAATATATAGATACACATGGCTAGCCACACAGGTCAATGCAGTTACACTCAGCACTCACGTGAGCCCCCGGGCTCATTTAGTCAGCTCTTTTCAAGCGCTCACACACTTGCCCGCACCCAGTCCGACCACCATGACCCGCGTACGCACAGGCCAGGCCCCCGTGACCTGCAGCCCCATGCCAGGGCTGGCATTCGGTTTTGCCCTGCCGCCAGCACCCAGGCCCTTGCTTGCTCCAGCCGCTGGCACCGGGGACACACGGGCCCCCACCTGGGGCCTGACTCCAGCTGCTGGCACTCGGGCACCCACACACAGACGCACCGAACAGACGCCCTTCAGCCAGCAAAGAGGAATTTGGTGA
>Ga0065711_1034161_pt1 | contig 24224 bp, 8 predicted proteins | sample Hoacrofraction12_FD_59098 | JGI IMG/M metagenome (GOLD analysis project Ga0065711, IMG submission 59098) | Hoatzin crop microbial communities from Cojedes, Venezuela - Epithelial fraction 12 v2 (version 2) | ecosystem: Host-associated > Birds > Digestive system > Esophagus > Crop | place... | reverse complement strand
GGGGGGGGGCCGTGCGCCGTGCCCGCGCCTCACACAAAGGAGCGGGTGCGCTGTGGGGAGCGCGCATGCGCGGTGGTGTGGCCGTTCACCTCAAAGGGGTGGGAGAGGGAAAGCTTTAAATTCTCGTTGCGAAAGGAGTTTTTGTTGTCCCTGGTGCTTTGTCGCCTGGTGAGGTGAAGGAGGCCGTGGCTGCCCCGCTGGGAGGGCGTGAGGCAGGTGTCTGGAGGTCCTCAGGGTGTGAGGGGGCCCGAGGGGCTGGTTTGTGTGAGGCCTCCTGAGGTGAGGGTTGGCAAGGCAGAGCTGTAGACTTGAGGAGGAAGTTGTGAGGGTGTGAAGTTGGCTTACATTTGGAGAACTACAATGCTAGGAGTCTTTGTGAGCTTCCTCCGTTTTGGAGGCTGAATGATGGAAGGAAGGTGCTCTCCGCTTCGGGGGTAATAATCCTGTTCTCGCTCAGTCAGGTGCTGTAGGATCTTCACTCCTATCTGGCTGGAATATAGAAAGAAGTGCATTTGCAGGACTCTGCTGTACTCTTAATCCCCTTGAGGAGCTGGTTGCAGTTTGGGGTCTCGTGGTTTGGCTCATTGTGAAACCTGAAACTCCATTACCTGTGAGGTTTTGTGAGCTCAAGTACAACAACAAAAAAAGCAAGTGGGGGGAGTTGGGAGAGATAGATATACTGAGGAGCAATACAGTACTGAGTTTAATTTTGAGTCTGAGAGAAAATAAACAATTTATAAGCATCTAGAAGGAAACAAGAAGGTGAATGCTAGCCAGTATAGCTTTGTTGTGAATGAATTGAGCCAATCTAATTTCCTTTTCTGGCAGCATAACAGTGCTTGCAGATAAGGGAGAAGCAGTGTATGTCATATATCTTGATTTTCAGTAGTGCTTCTGACACTGGCTTGCAGGATATTCTAATAATACACTGGGAAACCAGTCTAGATGATACCGCTCTAAGGGAGCTGCAAAACTGGTTGAGGAAAAATGTTCTAGATATCAGTGCTTGTATAGAGAATTACCCTGGGTCCATTACTTATCCATGATGAAAAAGAGTGTAATTACTGCATTTGAAGATGAGATCAAGTTTGAAGGCAGAATAAACACAGTTGTAGAAGTAGGATTCAAAATGGGAGCTCTATGGAGAAAACAGAATGCAGCTCAGTAGCAGGTGCACTGCTGTATGCTTAACATAATCAACTTCAAAATTACAAGACTGCGAAGAACTGGGCAGCAGGCTGTGCTGCAGGAAGGAATGGAGGGGCTGCCGTGGGTCAAAAGCTGAGTAGGAGTCCATAACACCTTGCTGTTGCAGAAGAGGCAAACGCGGTGCGTGTCCGCATAGGTAAGAAAATGCTAGTAACAGGCACAGGAATCCTGCTCCGCTGAGCTGTGCTAGAACTAGAGTATGTCCCGTCCTGGGTTCTGCACAAGAGAAGTAGGGATATTTGGAGGAAAAGGTGGCAATAATGATCAGAGTCTTTGAACACGTGACTTTTGCTGAGCCTGTTGAGAGGACGGAAAACTGAGGAAAGATGTGGTAAGTCTTCAAATAGATAAAAGGCTGCTTCTATGAGGAAAGGAACAATTTATTCTCTTATGTCCAGCTGGGGGTAGGGCGAGAAGTCGTAAGCTAAGATAACAGCAAGGCAGATCTAGGTTACAGTCAAAAAAATTCTCAGTGATTCCTTTGAAGCAGTTGAGCCCTGTGCTGGTCTGACGTGGCAGGATGTAGGGCTGCTCTTACTGGTTTTTAGGAATAGATCAGACAAATATTTGTCAGAATGGCAAAAGTGCAATATAAGATCTTGTGTTCAGGAAGGAGACTAGTGTCGATGGTCTCCTAAACCAGTGTTAGTATGGTTCTGTAACTGCGAGATATGTAATCATTGCAGCCCTTACTGGCTTAACGATAAAACTCTGAGCTGCACAGATTAAAGATACGCAACTAGGCCAAGTAAAATTACGTAACAGGAATGAAATTACATTTAAATAGGTTTTATGTTTACAAAATTATTTTCACCAGATGGGGTGAAAGTGTCTAAATGGGGAACTCTGCAGAGCTTTTAAGCATTAAAAGCTAAGGCCCTGTCTCCAGCGAAGCTTTCTGGAGAATTTTCCACCTTTGTTCCTGCGGTATAGCTGATACAATTATGCTGTGCTAATCCAGGAAGGATGCCAATGTTTTTGTGATTAAGGGCTCAGAAGCAAGACTGACTGATCTTAGTGAAAGTAGTTTAGATGCAGTCTGATCTTAAGATACACATTAAAAAAAAAAATTGAGCTGAGCCATCCTTTGAGGTTGTGTTTATTTTTTAAAGAGCAAATGTAGGCAGATGAGTAGCAGCTAGTCAAAAATAGGTCTGTTGGAAGCAGGCGGTTGTATATACAAACAGGTAATTGCAGATGAAGATAGTTGCCTTGAGAGGCGTTCTGGATGTGCATTGTTCACCCCGGTATTTGAAAATACAGCAGTTTCCAGCAGTATCATACCATGCCTGATGTTTAAAAGGAAGATGGAACAAATGGAATAAAATTAGGGGGAAAAGTTACCTGTTTCTGTAGAACTGCCACCCAGATCACAGTAATTGGTCAAAATCTGTTCCCATCAGTAATATTCTTGAATTATCAAGAACAATTGCGTTAAGATCAGGTGAAGTCACTGATGATCTAAATAACTGTGAATCGGGGATATTTAAGCAAGGAAACACAATGTATCCCAGTGTCCTTCTTTTTTGCTACTTAATACTGTGCCCACCTTGCCAACTCTTGTTACAACTTTGTGGGAATGACGAAGAAGGAAGACTCTTCCCGCTGCTTGCAGCTTGGCCGAACTTCTACTGTGCAGTCCTTTTGCATACAAGCTTTATGGGTAATGATGAGCTTGCTGGTGATGGCTTTCCCCCCTGCCAGAGAAGGTCTGTCGTGAAGCAGGTGAAGCCTGTGTGCTCAGGCTGGTGGGCCCGTAGGCTCAGGCTCTAAATGACCACCTTTAGAGCAAAGTGTAAAGTGTGTGACAGCATCTGTGCTCTGTTAGCTTGCTTTTCAAAGGTTGTATGCATAAATGCATTTGTTCCAGTTGTCCAAGCAGGGTTTGGTGAACAACAGGAGGGTGTTTGGATGGCAGCAGTGACTTACTCTAGCTCCTACAGAAAATAATCACTAGAAAAGAAACAGCAGCAGTGTTTATCACCATTTTTTTAAATTACGACAGCAAAATTGTACATCAGCATTGTTAACATTGACTGGTTCAAGGCATTCCCTAAGGGTCAGCACTCCAAGTTCTGGAGTAACTCTCTCACAGCCAAGAAAGTCTCGCATCCTGCAGACTGTACCCCACTGCGATGCCACAGGAGCTGTTTCTGCCTCCCAGCTTGTCTGAATTTGCTCTATCTGTGCTACTCTACCCTCCCATTGCAGCACCCTGCTATGTCGAGCGTCCTAGGTTTGAGCAGCAACTCAGCATACTGTATTCTGCTGTCTCGATGTGAACAAATTCAACTTTTTCCCCACACAATAAGCTTTATTAAGACTATGAGTGAAGGCTATTGATGAGAGAAATTCTTTGCAAGAGACAGCCCAGATTGCACCTTATATCTTTGACTTGAAAAATCCCAAATCTGTGTTACTACAGATCCGTTTCAAGTAGTGTTGGATGTCTTCTATCATTCCAGGTATACGTGAGAAGTATTATTTGCAAGTTTTCAGGTCTGACACACAGATAATTCTTCTGTCTGAAGGTCATTGCACACTTCTTGGTCTTCTAGTCTTTTTCCCATGTAGGCCACTTCCTGAGATCTCAGACCTGTTGTTTTAATCAGTATTATAGCGATTTTTCAATGGGCAGCTCTTGGCAAGATAGAGAGTACTCTGAAAGAAAAGGGGAGATTGAAGCTGTGTCACAGTAGCATCTTATTTACCTTTCGCAAGCTTGTTAAGAAAAGGGAGAAATGCTATAATGTCTAGGCGCATGCCCATAAAACCTCTTGCTATGTAAAGAAATCGCTTGGATAAGCAATGATGTTTAACCCCTTGTTATTACCCCAGAGGAAGCACGAGAGGGAGAAGGAATTGGGTGGTACTTGCTTTGTACGGTTTTGGTCCCTGTCTTTGCTGCTAGACTGCTGGAGTGTACAGAGGTGTCCTGGAGTCCCATGCCAGAATGAGGTGGGCTTTTTCCTAAGAGAGGTCCCAGCTGTGCAATTTTGGTGCCCTTAATGTGATTTAGCCCTTAATGTGCATCCCTTTTGGAAGTAAAAAGATGCTGCTCTTTCCCCCTTGCTGTTTCACCATTAGTGAAAACACATCTGTACCTAACCATTAGCCATTTCAGAACTTATCTCCATGCATTAAAATACTAATGGAATATCTCTGTTCCCTTTGGTAAGGAACTGCATGAGTCAGCTAGTGTTGAGAACACACCTATGTTTTCCTCATCTCCATCCCACACCCTTTTCTGCTCTAGTAAATTCATCGCAGGTGGGTTCAAACATGTGAGCTCTATCTTTGGTGCCTGTTCCTCAGCTGCTGACACAGAGGAAGAGGGTTTAGGTGCTTGGATGATATCTCCAAAAGTGAGCCTTTTGCTTGCTGAGACACAATGACTGTGGTGCAGTTAGGTTAGAGCTGATTCAGCCGTCCCATCTCCCTCTCCTCTGCATCATCCAGTTCACGTATGGTCTTCCTTTACTTGGCAAGGCTCTGGTTAGCCTCCTCTTCCTGTACCAGAAAGGTTTTGATTTAACAAGAGAAATCTTTGTACTGGAAAAAACTGACCTGGAATGTGTCCAATATCTGTGCATAATGATGTCAAGCTGAGGAGTATAGTCATGAGCCTAGAGAATGGTAGTTAGCAGGTATTTTTTAAGTTGTGTGTTCATATGTGTGTACGTAATGGAGACTCTGAGGACAGGAGGTGGCTGCAAAGAAGGGAGAGGAAAGTAATCCTTTGCAGAGAATGATGCATATTTTTGGGTGACTGTCTCAATAGGTGTGTGCAAGTCTACAGTGGGCTACATTTCTAGGGATGGTATCAGTAGAAGCTGAATGTGTGCTTCCTTCAGTATGTGTTTTGGAGAGACAAAGTGCCCCTGGTGTGCACAAGGTGCGATTGTGTGATCATAGAATACATCAAGTTGGATGGGATCCATAAGGATCATCGAGTCCAACTCCCAAATGATGAAGCAGTGAGCTGGAGCAGGGAATGCATACGGCCTCCTCAGTTTGCCTCTTGTAAGTTTTCAGTTTGTTCTGCATCTTTTCCCATCACTCCTGCATATGTTAGTTGGTTTTGTGGCCATTGTTTGTGGAAGACGGGCTCTTTTAGAGGCCTCTTGTTCTTGTGCAGAATTTTTTGTTTCTGCATGGTGTTTTTGTTTGGAGTCTAGCTCTATTTCCAGTTCCTTAATCTGAAAAGGAGCAGAAGGATATGTGATTATGGAAGGGGTTTGAAGTGTTGATGTGGAATTATGAGGATCAGAAAAAGAAATAGGAAGATGGTATCTACCCTAGGAATTTGAAACTACTTGTGCTCTAGAGTTTTGTAGCAGTTGAAAAACAAAGAGTAAGTCATGCCACTGATGATAGTACACCTTGCAAATTCACCTTCGTGGGTGTAGAGCAGCTGCTGACATAGGTGGCTTGTTACTGCTGTGTTCAAGTACCATAAAGATTCTGATCGATGAGTTCTGCACGGGGTGCACTGTGCTGAAGTTCTTTTGCGCTCCACTGGGCTGAGAGTGTCCTACACGCACCTTTTCTGCCTAGTCTGGATTTCCTTAAATTAGTGCATTCCCTTTGGGACATGTTGGCTGTTAAACAGAAGTGTTTCTTTTAGGTGTTTGTGCTGAATGTGGAAGCTCAGGTGCAGAAAAGAGTTTAATGGCTGCTCTGTTGGAATGATCTTTCTAATATATTTGTTCTTCTTACCCCGGAGTTTCATGATGGTGTGCTTTTTTCTCCTTTCTGGGCTAACTGCTCAGCCTATTCCATCTTGACTTACAGGTCTTTTATTGCAATTTAATAGTTCTTCTTAATCTTTTCCAGGTGTACATAATGATCCTGCTTCTGACACAGATCTTTTTGCCACACAGGAAGCCTACAAGGAAGGTATGAAACAGATTGACACCAGAGCTATTTATATAGAGCACTGAAAAGTGGGATATGTAGACCTGATATCTGTATGTTACCTTCTGAGAAATATTGCAATATCTTTAATTTCTTTGTGTATCATAGGCTGCCTTTCGAAAGACTGGATCCACAGTTCACTGAAATCAATGGAAGCAATCCCAGCTGACTTGGACAACTCTAGATCAGACCATAAACAAAGTGGTGGTGTGTTCATGTAGTACCACTGGACTAGTCAAAGGTATTATCCCACCTATTATGAATTCAGTAGCTTTAGTATTAATGACACTTCAGACTTTTACTTCTACCCTTCCATGGAAAAAGAGTGGCTGACTGTGTGCTGTAGATGGAAACTGAAGACACTGTCTGAACATGCAGTAGCTGAAAGCATAAAGGTGGCAGAAGGCTCAGCCTCACTCTGGGAGGAAATGCTGTGCATTAAATCCACAGCTAGCTCTGATATTTCTGAAGTGCCAGTTGTCAGCACAGTGCCAAAGGAGCAATCTGCTCAGTGCTGGCAACTTTTCTCCCCTCTGTGCCAATTATGAATGCCATTGACTAGCTAGAGGGGGAAGCCAGCCTACTCTTTGTTGGAGGCCTGATAGGTGTGATGAGTGGAGTTGTGTAATAAGTGAAAGAAAGGATGAATAGAGAGGAAATGGAAGAATTCCTCAGGGTGCCATCTGTGATGTAGATTACCAGGGAAGCAGAGAGGAAGTGGATTTCTTCTTTTGTGGATTAATTTTGCCAGACTGCAATCAGTGCGCTAACATGCATTCTGCTTTTCAGGATCGTAAAAAGCAGTGCAAGTGTTAACATGTATTATTAACAGTGTACTTTCAAATTGGCACTGGAGAGAAATAGTGGAATATATACCTTAAGGTTTCCAGCTACCAACATAAAGGACAGAAAGGTGGGGAGGTGACTTATATCAACCACAGTTTTCTTTACTCTCTCATCAGCTGCTCAGTGCTCACTGATGATTTCCTCATGCTCATTAGTAGTGTATTGAAGGTCAGGCTTCAGCTTTTGTTTAATAGTAAGCAGACTGATTCTAGACAGCAGAAAGAAAGAAGTCTTAGAGACTCAGAATGTATTATCTGCTCAGCTCTTCCATTTGGCTCTCAGAGATGACTTGTGCAGCACAATTTTCTATAGAGTTTGCTTTTTCTCTATAAAATTGTGCACTGTTAAGCCAAGTGGGATTCATCCCCACTGCATCTGCATTACAGAACATTAGGACCTGTTTATTTACTTGCATGTTAAATGAGAACTAAAATGATGATACACATCCGAGGCAGAAGTAGAACCTGTTGTTTATCAAGGCCTGGAGCCTGAGTCTGTTTTCCTGAATTTCTGTGTGTATAGATTTTAGTTTATATACCAATATTGTCTATTTCAAAGTCATGCTGCAGTAGCAGCAGCTGGCTTTAGACCCAGCTGAAACTGTATTTGGTTGCGTTCTCAACAAACATAGTCTCTGCTCTGCAGTTTATAATAAGTATGTGTCTTTTTAACTCATGGAAAATGTGAGCCCCACAGCTCATTTGGTGCTTACTGTTTACTCATATGAATCATTGACGGACTGTTGTTGTTGCTGCTGTAAGAAGAGTAATAATAATAATAAAAAAAAAAATCACTCTAAGGAAGGAGAACTACAAAGGCTTTAATAGAAATGTTGCATTCTAGTAACGTAAGCTGCGCTTCAGCAAAACAACATCAAGTAAATGTGCCATTGTGTTCCAGAATGCTGCACAAGTTCTGTGCTATGTAGATTTTGTATAACAATAATTTAAAAACTCAGATTTGCTATGGAGGTAGCGGTTGACCTGCTAAAAATGTATCCTTGTATTATCAGTCAATTGGAAGTGAATGTATTAGTTGCATTAGTTGAATAAGCCACATTTATGACTCAGTTTTTACAACTGATGTCCCATAAATTCAGCTGAGGAATGTGTCTGGTATTATCTGTCCTTTCCAGAAGTTGTACTCTTCTCCTTGGAAATGTTAGCATGTGTGGTCTTTATGGAAAAGAACTACAGACTGTAATGGTGAATGTTAAAGTAGCTGCTTAAGTCTATGCACAAAATGAAATGGCAGGTATGTTATTTCATACGGCAATCTGTAATGCAAGGATGCTTAAAATTTCACTAAAACGGATCTCACTGTGGGCTACCGTCTACGGAAGAAATCCAAGCACCATGGAAACAACTAGTAAAACTAGAATTTCAGTGGAGGCAGAATTTTATACAATCCTTATTAAGGTGGGTTTTTCCAAAGTGCTCAGCACTGTCTTAACTCTTCTGCCAAATTTGGTAAAAGTCTTTTCATAGGCCTTGCTAGGAGCAAAGCTGGGCAAAGGTGGTGAATATTTAAAAAAAATCCTTCTATGAGTGTAATATCTCGAAAGACTGAGCTCTGCATGTTCTGTAGAGTTATCAGACCTGTCCTGCAGACCACTGTTATATTTATCCATTATTGGCCTAATCCGGCACTTCTTTGCCAGAGTTAAGATTGAATGTTAAACCACTGGCACATTAACTCTCTGACAAGGTAGCTGTTGTATAAATAGTTCGGCTTTCTCTGTACGTGGACATTGAGTTCATTATGTCTTCTCCATGACCTCTGCCTGCTCCAGGAGCTTGAGGATGCTCGCTGCCCTCCAGGCTGGTCTGCACTTCCAGCTCTGTCTGTTGCGGGCTGAGGCAGCATGTACCTCTCCTGCAGCTCCTCCTTGTGCTGGCAAGCATCCTCATCCGTTTAGATCTGAAGATGAAAGATTAATGTAAATAATGAAGGGAGAGGAAGGTGAAAGATGGAGGAGGTCTCTCTGCAGAGCTGTTCTTTAAGGTGATGTCAGATTTTAAAATAATTTAAAAAAAACAACCCCCACAAAAAAACCCATCGCTGGATTCCAGTATCATGTATGTCTGTCTTATGTCATTGTAGCCACACTGACTTTAAGAGAATTACTTCTGCCTGAGACTGATGTGAGGACAAGTTAGGTTTGAGTTTGTGTGTATATATATATACATGTGTAAAGAGAGAAAGAATCTGTGTTGTTACTCTTTAAGTTACTAAAATTGGATTTTTGGCAGCAGTTGTATCACTTTATTCCAACAAAGAGGCTAGCATTTTACTAATTTACTTCATTTTATTTTAGAAATGAAGAGCGAAAGAAGCTCTTTGGTTTTACATCTCTTAGTTTCTAGTCCATTTCTTAGCTATCCTGTTCAAACAGCAATTATAACTTCTCTTAAAAGCAGAACTTTTTAATTACATATGAATAGTTCCTTGGGTTTCTAGTCTGACAAAAGCTGATAGTGATGCTTGTCTTGTTGGAACTACTGCAGATTGAAATTGGTATGACTGGGAGAACAAGGGCTTTTGAATATAATCTCTCAGTTTGGTCAAGATGTCTGTCCAAACAAGAGTGCATAATCTACTGCTTTGTTGCTTAAGCTATAAAATAGTACTGGTATGATTTATCCATCCAGGGACCAGCTTCTACCCTCTCCAGTTTACCTTGACATGCTGTGGTAGTTTATTCAGTGTCCTGACAAGCTCACTGTTGTTCCTGTTGGTGTGACCCAGCTGCATTTCCACTCTGGTCAGGTCAGTGTCCATCTTCTTAAGCCTGAGAGCTTCAACGCTTCCCTTCAGTCTCCAGACTCGCCTGCAGAGACTCAGTTGCACGCTGGTGGTTATTTCTGCAGAGTCCAGTGAAGCATATGGTACAGCATTCTGTTACATTGAGTCTGATCCAGCCTTTGTATCAAATTATTGCCCACCAAGTAAGAAAAATGCAGTAACTGTTCAAACCTGTTTAAAACTGAAATACCAGTATTTTGCATAAAGCCATTCATGAATACCTTCTTTTAAAACATAGGGCTGGGAGAGGCTTGCAAGAGGTCATCTTAAAAATCTACTGCCTAAAATCTGGATCACTTCCTGCTAAACCAGTCCCACCAGACAATGTGTGACCAGGCTGTGTTTAACTTTCAATAATAGAGACTCTACAACCTCCAGACAATCTGGTCCAAGGAGTAATTCCCCTTAATGATTATCAAACTTTGCTAGTGTCTAACTTAAAGCCTCCGTGCTATAGCTTCACCTGTAACTAAATGTCATATCATCGGTATACCTGGTTGTTTCAAATTCTTCCTTCTCATGTTCTCCTGTCAATGTCAGCTTTAACCTGAGCCAGTTTGAGCTGAATGCAAATCAGTTTGCTTTCTTCAGCCTGCAAGGAAGTGTGCAACAGATGCATGAATAAATGTCCTTTGTGGGGTTAAACATACAAAATCCTTCTGATGGAATGCGGGCAGCAGCCACCGGGCTGGCGTGCAGCTCTCGCATCTGTAGCATTGGTACCTCTAGGGGAGACTCCGCTTCCTCCAGTGCCACCTGCAGTTCATCCTTCTCAATCGCCAGTCTCTATCCTTTGCAGCTCGTGAATGCTTTTCCCTTGCTCCCCGAGCTGATCGATTAGATCCTTAATTTCCTCCAGGGAACAAAACAGATATTTCATGAGATAGGTTTATTTCAGGACTATGAACCTTACCAAGTGCACCAGGCAGATTCTTTCAATGGAAATGACATGAAATTATTCCAGTCACTTTATATCAGCTGCCCTTTTGTTTCATTGCTTGAATATTATCCTGGATTTGTGAATAAGCCCTGCTTGCTGCCTGTGTTCATGGAGGCGGAAAAATGAAGCCTATTAAATGAAGATAATTTTTTTCCAGTTTTTATCCAGCCTTCCCCTCTCCCCCTTTCAGATGGTTGCTCTTACAGAATAAGAACAGGAGCGCCACATCGTCTCTGTACAGCAGTGGGGCTCTCTGCCAGCTGATGTAGGCCAGAGGAAAGGGTTGGGGGAGATAGCCCAGAAAACACTGTGTCTGCGCCAGGGAGTCCGGCACTGTTTTTTGTTGGCCACAAGGGCAGCAGATTGTAGCATCTTCTAAATATTTACAGTGTCATCTTCCAGCCTCCTGTAGGAGATCAATTTTTGCAATTTACAGAAGTGTTTTAAAGAAACCTGAAAAGCCAAGGCAGCTGGTTTCCCTGTACAGCCAGTGGGAGAGAAGTGATGCCAAGAGAGAGACTGAGCAGGGGTTTAACTGACTTGCTCTGAACTGTTTCCTGGAGATGCCTAGTCCTCCCTGCTGAGGTTAAAGGGAACATCATCTTCCCAGGGTAAAGCTGGCCATTGTTAATGGTCCCCTAAGTGAATTGCTCAGAATTAGAGAGAATGCTGGTAGCCAGAACTGGGACTGCAGCTTCCGTCAGTTAAGCCTAATGCTGTAACTGGTCATTTATTCCCTTTTGCGGTGCTCTGATGATGGTGCCTGGCCCAGCTTGGAGTGATGACCTAGTGTAACAGTGAGTACAACCAAGGTGCAATTGTGATCGTGTTTTGAGGGTTCAGAAGGGACCTCGATGCTGAATGCTATCCCCAGAGTCGGTGTCCTGGAAGCGCTTCACTGGTGCTAGTTACAATCTTGGGTGATTGGATAGGGGTGGCGTGTGTGTGAGTACAGTCTCTGTCCCAGGAGAAGAATCTAACCCGTGACTTTAAGTGCAGCAAATGTATGTTACCAGAGAGTGAAAGCACTGCTGGAAATAAGAAAAGTGAAATTGATGCTGAAAGACACCACAAGAGATCATTCAGTAGGAATCAAGGGGCTTATGATTTGCAGAGTTTCTTGCCATCAAACCCGTACTTACACTGAAGGGCTTTGTTCTCCTTCTTCAGAGATTCCAGGTGCTCCAAGGACTCTTCACAGGCAGTCTTAAGCTCAAAATTTTCAGTCATGTACATTCATTCTGGGAACTATCCACTTCCACCTGCAGCTCTTTGCATTTTGTGTTGCCATTCTGCTGGCATCTTATCAAAGGCTCTCTGCTTCTTGTCCAGGGCAGCACAAGCGGCATTGGCCTGGAAAGATGACGCTAAGCATTCACCGGATACAAGTTTTCTTTACACTTCACTTCTCTGTGTGTCCTGCCAGCTAGCCACAGTTAAATTGGCAGCCACTCTAATGACTGGCAGAGTTTCTCTTGGTCACTCTGAATGGATGATTAAAATGTTTACGAGGCTTTCTTTCCTCACCATTAGGAATTTAACAAGATCAGCCAGTTCCCATCAGTGTGATAGTCTTCCTTGCTCCTGCGGTTATAATGATGCTGCTGTGGAGCAAATGTTTTCCACTTCAGATATTCCTTGTGCAGATGTGCTGTTAGTAATTGCCTGGGTTGATTAGTGTGACTCTTTCTATTTCAAAGACGATTCTGTTACAAACAAGATGTTATTCAAGACTATTTTAGACTGTGTTTAACTGCTTGTCACGAAGGGAAAGAATAAAGGTACGTTTTTCTTTCCTAGGAGCTTTTAATCACAAATATTCTACATATCCTTATGATCCGCACATGCGTTCAGATACCATGGTGACAAGCACACCACAGGAACCATAGAATAAAGAACTGCTTCATTAAAGAAAGTGATGGTGAAACAGAGTTTCAGCCCAGTAACGTAATGATGTATGTGGGATTTTCAGCTCTTGAGACCCTGTTCTAAAGCCGACTGCAGTCATTGGCAGATACCCAAGGACTTCAGTGGATTTGGAGCAGCCTTTGTGCCTATTTTAAGTAACATTTTTATTCAAATGTCCCACAGTTGCACTACTATTCATGCTCTTACCCTAACACTAGCAGGAGTAGAAATACTAATTTAATGAAGGAGCATTTGTTGCTAGTGTTTAACTACATGTTGTTTAGATCTGCTTTGAGTATGGTCGTTAATAACCAGTGGCCAACCCACTGGTACTGCAACACTGAAAAGTTCAAAGCAGGATATCATTATCCTTAAAAAGAAGATGAATACCTTGCCTTGCAGTAAAGAAGGGCTTTTGCTTTAGCTGTACTCTTGTTTCTGGAAGTCAGCTAATGAGCTTACCAGAAGCATGCTGTGTGCTCCTAGGAATTAGTTGCGGCTCTCATCTGGGTTTTCTCTTGATGTGATGAATCTTAGCCTTGCTTCTCATGGTCATACAGATTACTTGGCATTTAATAGAGAGATCTTAAAATACTAAAAAATAAGGGACCAGTCCAAAGCTGACCTGAGTTAACAGAAATACTCCCGGGTCTTCCAGTACCGGGTCTTAGATCTTGCTGGTCAGGCTTGTGCTGGATGCACTCTTGAACAGCTGGATTTCTTGCCTTCTCAAGGTCAATGGTGAGGACCTCCACTTCTTTCTGAAGCCTCTGCCTAGTTTTCTCCATGTTGGCAACCCAGGCTTGGACCAGTTCAGCTGTCTCCTGCTTCTTGGAGCCTCACAGCCAACATTATCCTGAGGGAGAGAGGGCAGAAATATCCTGGCAGCATAAAAGGGACTGTAAAACCATTACCAGGGTGTGGCTGGTTCTTCCCCTCCACTGGTGCATATGGCATATTGGGCTGCAGCTCAGCTCTTGATTGCTGGATTGTAACCTGGTGATAGATACTTCCACCTTCCATTTGGGTATCTCAAGGACTGCGATAGTGTCGAAGAGCAAAGAAACCTCCCTCCCTTGTGAATGCCCCTGGGACTCAGTGCAAAGTCATGCAGAGGTGTAGTAGCTTATTCCATTTGTCTCAGCTTGTTCAGGTGCACAGTGAAACCCTCCAGATGCCTTAACTTTTGTTGCTGTTGTCTGAAAGCATCTGTATGTTAGCTCTGTTAGAGGGACTGCTGCAAAGATTTACTCAACTTCTAGCCTGTAATACCAGATCTCAAGGACCAGGTTCTAAGGGGTTTAATCTGATTTGGTGCTTAATTTATTCTTAGGAAATGCTAGTGGCTTTTGTAGGGCTGCTGGAAGAGTGAAGTCCTTCTTGGAATAAAGAAAGGCTATCCAAATTCAAGCCTGTATCAGAAAGGATCAGTGTTGGTTTTCTGTTGTCAGTGTACAAGTGTTAGGTCTCAATAGTCCCTCTTTATTATGGCAAACATTATTTTCTTTCTCTTGGCTGGAGCCCTGTGCTTTCTCTGTCTAACCAATTTGAGTCCTAACAGATCACATCTATAAGCTGTGACTCAGCAATCAAACAAAGTAATGAGACTGCTGTAAGTACTATCCCAGACTCCCTGAAAGCTGAGTGCTCACCTGGTTTCTTCCAGCTCTTCAGTCCTTTCAGTGGCATCAGTCCTGTATTTAGTCCTCCAGATTGTGACTTCAGTACGGAATTTAGAGACCAAGCACTGCAGTTCACCTTTGCTGTCCTCCTTTTCCTCCAACTACTCTTTCATTGGGTCCAAATCATGCTTGGTGTTGGCCAGCTCACTACAGCAGCAGTGCAGGTCTAGAGATTGCACAGCCATTGCTACACATCTGTCCTAGTGGAAGTACGGATGCACTGACCTCACTCCCCAGAGCTGGAGTGCTCTACTTGAACAGCTCAGTTCTGGACCAGCTAGAAACATCTCGGGCTCTAAACTATCTTCCTGCAGGAACCAAGCTTCTGTTTTCTGTACCTGTTTTTTTTGTTGTACTGCAGTGAATTGAGTTGAGCTCATGCAACTGAAAACAGAACTTGGCTTGTCAACATCGCTGTTTTCTCTCAAACAGTGTTGCAAAAGAATTATGACAGTAAACCCATTTGGTGATTGTTCTGAACACAGAGAGAATTCGTGCCAGACTTTTGATATACAGGTGCAGCACTAGAATTACTTTTTGGAGATAAGCAGAAATTTCCAAGACAGAGTTGTCGAAGAGCTGAAATATTGGTATATTTTGAGCCAAACTCATGTGATCTGGGCAAATAAACTACTATACAATCCACTGAATGGGCAGTGGACGGAGAATCCAGAGGTGTGTGTTCTGTTCTTTGCTGCTGACTGTGGGAGATTGTGTCTTATTTTCATATCCATACAAGGCTTGTGTCCCCCACACCGCCTCCAGGATCAGCTGGTAACAAGCCCACAGATTAATTTGGATGAGAAAGTTTTCCTTTGTGAGAGCTAACACAAACCATTAACTTGTTACTCTGAAGTGGACAGAGTGCAAAAGAGCAGGCACCGCATGTCCCATGACAGCAGCAACCTCTGTAGGCAGTTGGTGGTCCTCAGTACCTTTGACTCTTCATCCAGCTGCCTTTTGAAGCCATCTGATTGCGAGGTGAGAGAAATCTTCATGTAGACAATCTGGTTAAGCCTGCTCTGAACTTCCTTGTGCTCCTGACTCAGCTGTCTGTGCATAAAGAAGCAAGAGAGGAACTAATTCAACCTGACAGGAGAGAGAGAGAAGTGAAGGCTAGAAGGATTGGGCAGATTGGCTAGAGGAGACAGGGCAGGGCTGCCAGAGCTGGATGAAATGTAGAGGAAAAGGAGGATCGGAGGGAGGTAACATTGCACAAAGCTGTCAAGGAATTTACCTTGGACCCTGCTGGCATTAATTTCAGCTTGGCTCTTATCCATCTCAGCCAGCTGGGCATTGGCTTCAGACAGGTTATCTTCCAGCTTATGAACATGAGCATCTGAGTTCAGCTGTAAGAGAGAGGTAGTCATATGATGCTGAGTAAGGCTTGAAGGGCCAAAATATCCTCCCTCTCTTGCAAACTCAGTTTATTCCAGTTGGTTATAATTATAATGGGATGACTGTAATAGCTGGGGGGAGTGGAGAGTGTCCTGATCTTTCGTGAGGGAGATGCCCACTCCATCAGCCGGGGCGGGCAGTGTTCGGCACCACCTGCACACAGCTGTTTTCTGGCATCAGTTAGCTCCTCCTGCAGAGGGCTGAATTCTGCCTTGCACTGATGGCTGCACCCATGGCTGCGTTGGTTTGTTGAGGAATTCGCTGCTGGCTTCTCACCTTGGATTTCTGCAGAGACTCCATGCTTGCACTGAGGTCATCCATCTTGGCTTTTGTGACCTGTTTGTCTGTCTCCATCTTTGCTTTCACTGGGGATTCTCCACCAGCTCTGCCACCTCAGCCACGGCAACCGTGTGCTTCCTGCACAGGGTAGAGCCCATGGCCTCGCTCTGCAGGGCTGCCTCCTCCAGCTCAAGGAGCAGCTTCAGCAGTCCAGCTTCCTGCTTGCAATTCTGATAGATCTGAGAAGGGGCCAAGTACATGTTGTCAGCTGGGATCTGGCAGCCTTGGAGTCTTGGTAAGGCTCTCGCGGATGCTTTATAAGAAAGGCTTTTGGAAGCCTTTTATTTAGCTTTAATAGTCACTTTATGTGGGACAAGCCCTATCTTTGGTATTAATCCATTAGGAGGTCAGTGGCTGGTATCTTCCAGAAAGATTAACCATCTCTAGGCCTGCTTGCTAAAGCTCAGAGTAGTGGTTTGGACTGCAGGCTGTGTATTTTCCTTGCAAAACAGTAGAAAATAAACCTAACAGTCCTACCTCCTCTTTTTACTGTGTGCTTCTGAATTAGCAACTTTCTAACGAATCTCTGACCACCTTCCTCTCCAACTCTATAGGAATAACAAAGCTCATAGTGCATTTCATGGAGCCTTGGTGCTTTACTCCTTCCAAGGTCTGTAGTGTGAGGGCAAGGTTGGGTAAGGTCTGCAGGATCTGGCCCGCTTAAGAGCTCGGAGAAGCTGCTGAAGAAGCCTCTCCTTTGGAGGATCCCAGTAATGTGTCTCATTCTCTGAGTAATGTATCTCATCTGAGGAAAGAGACGGAGATGCTTAGATGCGGGGAAGGTGTCTGACCTGAGGAGCTGTTGCAACACCAGCTTCTTGCAGGTAGTGTTCCTTGTTTCTCCACCTAGTGGGAAAGAGGTGAAGAAATTCTTATTTCATGCCAAAGAGCCTGTATATACTTAGAAGCATAACCATTTTGGAAACCACCGTAGCAAGGGTGAGGCATAGTCGGAGAGGGAACAGGAATTCCCAAAGCCTATGCTCTGCTTTAACGGACGTTGTTGCTTTTTGTGTCACTGGACAAGTTCCTTTACCTCTGTTTTCCCACCTGTGCAAGGTGTCTAACAACACTGACCTGTCTCCTGATATGGTTGAGACTTAATTAGCTAGCATTTCTAAAGTGGATTGAAATGGAAATGTTACTTATTAGTGATCCTATCAATTTGTATTAGTCATTAGAATGTGTTCAGAGCATTCTGTTAAAATACAACCTTTTGGGGACTAAATTATCTTCAGGCTTTTCCATTGTTAAAGAATCTGATTATGTATTTAACAACTACATCCTGGTAATTTACATAAGATTTATTAGAATAGATCCATCCGTCACTACAGAGCTGTACAAAGTGGATGGGGTGACATGGCAGGTGAAGCACAGGACAGAGAAATGCCTGTTTTCCCTGACCTGCTACTCTTGCTCTGTGGAGGACTGCCCTGTCAATAACTGGCTTCTTCACTGGTTTTTATGAAAGGAGTAGCATGTGCAACTTACAATGGTGTGTTTGCATAGGTTGATACTAGAGTTCAAGATTGTTGTCCAGCTTATTATTCTTTCATAAGGAGTTTTGGGCTTTTAATTAGTAGTTTAATGTTTTTAGATCTTTTCAGAAGTGTAATTGCTCCCCTGAGGAGTTTTTTTCCCCTTTAGAATAATATTGTTACCTGTGTTTTTATAGCACGCTCTGCTTCTAGCTCTGCAATATATGGGCCTGGAAGGCACACATGAGCACAGCGGTGGCTATGAGCAAGAGATGCAAAAGAAATTTGTGGAAATACAAACAAGAATATTAATTTCTTCATTCTCTATATGTCTGTCAGCTCTACTGTGTTTTCTTTCCTGGGAGAGATCTACAGCTGGGAATACTAAGCCAACAAAGCAGGAAAGACCTGGCCAGGTGTCTCAGTAGACAACTGATGATGTCTGCAGCATGGTTAGGTTCCTGTATTGTGTTGGAATTTGGCCTTCAGGAATATAATCAAGCTGGTTTAGTTACTTGAGGGAAATAGAGGCTTGTTTGTAGAAATAGCTGCCATCTAGGTTTGCGAGTTATTTTTTTGGTTGAAATGCTGAGGTTTTAGTTAAATATTTGGGCCCATACATACGCTGGATGAAAGAAATATTTTAATTCAGAATGTTAACTGTGTATCCTGTGAGCTGTGGGCTCATTTCTGGGTTTATTTACCACCTTTCCTTCCATAGTGAGAGGGAGAGTGCCTTGCAGGAGCCTTTGGCATTAATGTGGATGAAAAGATCTATCAGCTGTCTCTGCTGGCTGCCTGTGAGCAGAAGAGGAGGTCCCTGCAGCAAGTCACCTTTCTTGTGGCCATAGCAGCATGGCAGGGCATATGCAGCGAGCATACAGTTCCCTAGACTTCAAAGAAAGTAGAGTTTAGAGTGAGTGGATAATATACAAGACAAGCTGTATTTCAGAGCTGGCTTAACTATTGAGTTGCTGGAAGCTAAAAAAGCAAATGTTTCCAAGCCGACTCGGTTTCACAAGCTTGTAGAGCTGTAGTCAGAATCTGCTGTAGAAATAATTTCAAAATCTGCCTGGGGAAAAATAAATACTAGATCTCAGCTGGTTCTGTTATTTAAAGGTTTAAAGAGTGATAGGCTCCCAACTCACATTTTAACAGGGTAGGTTTAAAAGGTCTGTATTAATCTTTTATGCCAACTCAGTCTTATTAAAAAGATAAAATGGCGCAAGCAGGCTACTGTGGGGCAAGGAAAGGTAGGAAGTTACAGCAAATTAGTTAGGCTAAATAGGTGTTTCTGCTCTTTCTTTCTTCATTGATAGTGGGTTGAGATCTAGTGTCCTGTCTCCTTAGTGGGAATGGCAGGGCGTTTAAGTCCCTTTTTGCTTTGCTGAAGCTCCTCCTTACCCCATCATTAACTAGTCTGCAAGTAAAGGCATAAGCACCCCAGGAAGCGGAGTCATCTGTTTGCAGCTCTGAAGGACCAACACCAGCACTTAATTTTTCTTCTGTCACTTAAGCGTCCCAGTGGCCTTGCTCTGAAGCACAAGCATCTTGTACTCCCTGTGGAGCACTGTGCTGGAATTTGAATTAGCAAAGCTTGCCAGTATTTATTAATGATTGTGCACATTGCCTTAGCTGCTTAGCTCTTTAACTAGGTAAATTAGTGGTTTGGATAACACAGTTGGAAATTTGTATTCTGGGAAGTTAATTTCTAAGGGGAGGTTTGTCAGAAGTTCTGGCAGACCCATCACTAGAGTAGTCAATAGTGACACTAAAATAAAGTTCTAATTTGTGATAATATTTTGCATTTCTAAAACAGTTTTTATCTGAGGATCATAGGGCCTTACATAAACATGAATCATTTAAGCCTCATAACTTCCCAGTGATTATACACATTTTATATGTGGGTGAGTGTGGAAGATGAATTACAAATATCAGACAATGAGTCAGAGAAAGACCTAGGAAACAAAATCCTATATTTCTGATTCTGCTTGGGTGAACTACTGAACTGTACTTCTGCTTGTCATTAGGTTACTACTGAAGAGATCAAGGTATGACTGGATTTTCCCAGTGACTTTATGATCAAATGACTTTTCAGGTGTAGGTGATGCTGTCAGAGCTATGATGTAGCACAACTGCACCCAGTAGGATCCTGTGCCCTGGGAAATTCTGCTACAATTGATACTTACTTCTTTACAACCTCTTCCAAGTTTGGCTCGTTTCACCTCACTGAGATTAGCAATTGTCATTTTGAGGTTGTTTCCTGCTTTGTGATAAGTCTTTCCCACCTTGCCAGGTGTCTGCTTTTCTTGTTCCCACTTGTCCTCCAGCTAGTTGAAAAAAGTGGAATTAGTGTGAAAAAGAACTTTGTAACACACAGATGGGTGGTGTTTATCAGAAGGGCCCAAGAGGTCAAAAACAGACCAAAGGAGGCCAACTAAAATGTAGACCATAACAACTGCCCCTCACCTCAGGAGTCTGAGTGGTAGGCTTGCTGCTGCTCTTGGTCAGATGATTCACCTTGTTCTACCTTGCAATTTTCTAGGAAGGGAGAGACCAAGACTAGTGGACAGAGTTGGGTGAGAAACTAACTACCCTGCCCTGGCAACAGACTGAAAACCCAAAGAATAGATTCAGCTGAGGTGCTTCCTGAAAGCAGCGTGCGCTTTGTGTGTGCGTTTTCAATAGGCCCACAGGAACTCAGGCCAACATTGACTCTTACAGAAGAATTGTGCTCGCCCTCAGCAATTCACGTAGCTCCTTTGGGCAGTGGCGCAAACTGGCAACACTTCACTGTGCTGCCATGAGTCAATACCTAGAAAAATACGGCCCCCTTCCTGTTTGTGCAGCAAACTGTAGTCTCGCTGTGTTTAAGCAAGCAGACAATTGTGGGGTTTTTTTTTTTTCCTTTCCCTAGACTGGGAGAATAAGAATAGGAGAAAATAAATAAAAATGGAGCAGTTATTTCTGCCTGATGAACTTCCTCCAAAGCCCTCTTCTCCTTTTGGAATTCAGTGACTGACTCATTCTGATCAGAGAGATCTGAAGTCAGAGTTCAAACTCTGTGGTCTAATGCCTGCAGACAGGAAAGGGAACATCACACAGGTTTTGTGGATCACACAAGCCGTTAGCAGCATCAGAACAAAATGTCACTGGAAACTTGTATTTCTTTAGAAGGAATCTGAGATTCAGTTAATAAATTCTGAGACATATGAGGCATCTGTGAGTTTAACATCCTGTGGATGTTAACACTGACTTCAGAAGAAGCAGCAGACAGCCACATGGCTGCTGTAGTACAGATTTAAAACTTCTTCAGTTACATTAAATAAAAAACAGTTCAGGTGCAGGAGAGGGAGGGAGAAGTATTCCCCAAGGCTAGGTGGAAAGGAGTTACGTGGCTGTAGAGAGAGGCATTTTATAAATAGAGGCCTACCAGCATTGCCATGTAAAAATGGGTATAGTTAATAAAGAATGTAAAGGAGATGCAGATGTCTTTGTAGAGGGATTCCTAGAAATTGCTGTGAAATGACTGTTACTGTGGGGTAGGGGGGAAAAGTGTAGAGTTAAATCCATCCCAGGTTATATGAGATGCTGGAAGACAATATAAGAAACTGGGGGAGGAGACTGGCTGAGTGAATGTGAGCGTCCCAAAGGGTGCGCTGCCTGGAGGACCTGTAATGGTTGTCGGGGTTCATTTCACTGAAGAACGAGGCAGAAAAAAACTCTGTCATCTCCATACCTGCTTTTCTTACTCGGTTTTAGCCAAGGTAGTCTCCAGCCCTTCCAAGTCACATTTCAAATCGCTGAGCTAATCCTCCATCATCCACTTACTGGCCCTCACGTCAGCTCCTTCATAGCCAGGATCTGGCTCAGTAGATCCCATCTTTGATTTCATCATTTGGGCCAGGCATTTCTCAGCATCCAACAAGTTCTCTTGTTCCTCATGAGGGGATGGGAATCCAGTGTTCATCCTGTGAAAGGCTGCTACAACTCCTGGCTCTTATGGCAGCAAACTTCCATTTGCGGGAAATGCAAGATTTTGCCTCTTCTGAAGAGTTTATTGAGATTCCTTTACCATACCTGTTGATCTGAATCCAGTTGATCTGAATCTTCACAACTCAGGCCATAGCTTCTCAAAGTTGGGCATCAAAAAATCTGGGGTTTTGTACAAACACAGATCCTTGAGGAAGAGCTTACATCTTAAAGAGATGTCACCCTGATTTGCTGTAGATCGTGCTGACCATCAGTGATTGACCAGGAAGAGAACCTGGGACTTGTGACAACAGCTCCTTTGCTTTAGCCATGAGGCCTCTCAGTCTCCTCTGTTTTCAAAGGACTTAACTTTATTTAAGATACAATCAGGCTGTCTGTGAATCTCATGCATCGTGCCCATATGCTCTTTATTCATTCCATATTCTGAAAAGGAGCCTGTTATGAGTCATCTGAGAAAGCTGACGTCCCGCCTAGATGAATACTAAGCCTTTATTGCCTATCGATAACGCTCAGCCTGCAGTTGGATGGGGAGGTCATTCTTCTCGTGGCTGAGGGTGACTGTCTGCTCTTTTGCATGTTCTGTGAGCTCCTGGGTCTTTGACATGACGCTTCTCAGCTCCAGTTCCTTCAGTTAGATTTTTTTTTTCCTGTTGGGCCACATCCAGCAAAGGCTTCACCTGGAAGTAAGGAATTCAAGTAGTGAGGTTCCCCAAACAAGCCTTTTCTATTATAATGGTCCCTGGAAGCCCTGAGGTGGTCCTTTTATTATCAGATCTTAGGATTTTTTGCATACCAGAGGGAGGCCTGGTGTTTCCTGAAATGCCTGTTTAGTGCAGAGGGTTTCATATCTGTAGTGTAACACAACTCCTAGAAAAGGTTGTTACGGTGCACAGGAGCAGATCTGCATGCCAGCATAGGAATCAGGACTGTATTCCAGATTCGGAACCGATATAAATGCAGAATGGTTAAAACAATCTAGCTTCATACCAGTCCAAATGGGACCCGAAGCCTTTGAAACTCTTTCTTTCTAAGGCTATGGAAGTTAATTTGGTTTGCACTGGAGTTGGGAGGGTGTGTCCCAGGTAAAAAGGCAGATTTTGTTTCAGCTATATGTGGAAAATTGGCTTTAACATAGTTCTGTTTCACTTAAGCTGGAGTATCTTGGTCAGCACTTTTCTTTCCTCTCTTAACAGAAGACCAACTGAATTACCCATCCTGGGACTAAGTGAAGAGAGTCTGAGCTGGAGCTGCCCCTTCATGCTGACACTGTGGTCCTGCTTAAGAGAAGTGAACCAAGCAGCTTTCTTTCAGCTTTTAAATGTTAATGAAGAGTGAAATCTTGTATACCAATGCTCATAACCTCACCGCTTCTTTCTGTGCTGTTTTGGGAAGTCCGGATCTTGAATTTCGAAGACACTCTCTTTCCACTCCCTGGAGGCAGCAGGCTTAGGCTCAGATTTCAGGGCTTTCTCCATTTACTAACTTTTCTGGCATTGATTTGGAAAGAAATCATTCAGGCCCCTTGCCCTATTAATAATGAACAAGAAAGTCACTAGCTTTCTCGGTGTCTTCACTTAAGTGAACATGGCTGTTATTTTTTCTCCCAGCCCTTATCTTGCCTGCCCAGACATCCCAAGGTTCTCAGTGCCTATAATTGCCGCTGTTTAATTCTGCAGAACAGGACAACCTCAGAGCATTTTCCTCAGTCTAGTGTACAATTTCCACCCTCCCCATAAAAGCAGCTGTGGAAACTTCTGGACATTCCTCTGCATTGCTATCAGGCCTAGCCTGTAGCAAACAGAGCACGTGTGGCTTAGAAACAATTTTGTTTCCAGGCAGTGTATGTAGGGGGACTCCAAGTGTTCACGCTCAATTGTACGCAGCGAAGTGCTGGAGTCGGTATGTAGCCTCAGTAAAATGGGGTAGGCCTCGATGCACCGCAGCTCTTTGGCATGCAAGAAGAGTCATAGCAGTTTGCTGATAAAGGAAAAAGGACGACAGAATTGAATTTGTTTAAAAAATGCCACTGTGAATGTAGAAATTTATGTTTTCATGCACTAAAAGAAACAAATACTGCTGGAAATATAAAAATAAAAATGTACAAATAAACCAGACGCTAACTGAAAGGGTGCGCTTTGCCTCCCGTCTTTCATCTGCTCTATCCTGCAGCCACGGATTCCATAGGCAGTGACAGAAAAAGTGCACAGATCGAAACCAAAATCTTGTGACTCATAAACGTATGTATTGTGGTTGAGTTCCAGGAGACTCGCAGCATCACAGTGTGACTTAGGGATTCTTGACGGGGATAATGCTTACTACCAAATTACAGAGATACCCCAGCTGTTGGTCTTTGGAGTGGATGTGCAGGAGGTAACGGAGCTACCTGCCTGTCTAGCTGCAATATTGTTCTACTGCATGGTGCCACGTGAAAAAAGCAGGAAGCTTTATTGCTTTGCTGTGTACTGGGGTGTAGAACTTGGAAGTCCCAGTTTCATTTCATGGTTCTCTAGTAAATGAATTCTATTAGTGGTTGGTTTCTAATGGATGATGAGGGGACCGGAACATCTCTCCTATGAGGAGAGGCTGAGGGAGCTGGGCTTGTTCAGCCTGGAGAAGAGAAGGCTGCGAGGGGACCTTATAAATGCTTACAAATATCTGCAGGGTGGGTGTCAGGAGGATGGGGCCAAGCTCTTTTCAGTGGTGCCCAGC
>Ga0065711_1004281_pt1 | contig 24224 bp, 14 predicted proteins | sample Hoacrofraction12_FD_59098 | JGI IMG/M metagenome (GOLD analysis project Ga0065711, IMG submission 59098) | Hoatzin crop microbial communities from Cojedes, Venezuela - Epithelial fraction 12 v2 (version 2) | ecosystem: Host-associated > Birds > Digestive system > Esophagus > Crop | place... | reverse complement strand
CCAGATGAGGCCTCACCAGGGCAGGGTAGAGGGGAAGGAGAACCTCCCTCGTCCTGCTGGCCACACTCTTCTTGATGCACCCCAGGATCCCATTGGCTTTCTTGGCAGCCAGGGCGACCCTCGAGTCCACATGTTTAAAGGACCTTCAGTACTTTGCAAATTGCTGAAAAACTATTGCAAGCTAGAAACTAGGTACAGGATAAGAAGAAAGACCCTCTCATTGATAAATGAGTAGGGATAAAAATCATAGATGAAATTGAGTTTTATTAATTTTGTATTCTGGACTGTATTACAAAATAAGTGACTTTTTTTTTTAATGCTGAAGACCCCTACAGAAACTGCTTTCGAAGGATCAATAATGAGAAATCACACTGTAGCTTCTACAAGGTAGGAAGCAGAAGTGCTATGTGAGGTAAAGTATTGTGGAAAACGAAATTTGCAGCAGCAGCAGCTCAGCACTAATGTGACGCTCCATTTCACCAGTATTCCCATCTCATGCGGAGCAGGTTGCTTAAAGCAAACTTCTCATGGATATTCATCCCCTGCATGCTCTCCGTCTAATGGCTGCCTGAATTAAGATCCTGTAGGAGTGGTCTGTGGTGGACCAGAAGCCATGAGAAAAGCTGTGCTTTCAATAGAGAAAAAAAAAACCAAAACAAAACACATTATGGTGAGCATTCTCAGCATCGGCACTACCTTTGACAGTTTTTTCAGCATTAGCTTTGACAGTTTTTTCTGGCTTAGTTTCACATCTGAAAATGGAAGCTGCTTGTATCCATGCAGGACTATGATGATAATTGTGTATCTCTGCACTCTGTGGCACTCACGAAACAGTTCAGAATTACTACCGTTTTCACAGCAGGATGTGAATAAAATGCAGTAAGCAAAGATTAGGGCCACACATATTACATGAGCACTAACAAGGCTTACTCATTTACAGTTAGGGTCTTACAGGAAAAAAGCTGCAGTCAGAAAAATAATAAAACTTAAAGACTGAAATATTAACAATCTGCACTTCACTTACAGTTTGTCCTCGCTTTTGAATGTTTGAATTGGCAGATAGAGTTTAAAACCACTGAACTTCTGTTATCAAAGAAAAATAATCAATTCATGAGACCCAAATTGAATACATAGTAGGCAGGATCAAGAAATTTGTATTAGCCCAAGAGCCTATCTCTTCCTAACAGAGTAGACATTAACAGCAGTAGGTTTTATGTGGAAGCTGCTGAAATTAAAGAAACCCTTTGCCCAGGAGTTTCACAGTAGTTTGGCAACAACACAGAACTAGTGAGATTCTGATCTTTGGCTCCAGCAATCAGTGTGATTTCATCAGCAGACTTGTGCTTTCCCTAACCTTCACCTTTTTGTTCTTTTCAATCTGTCTGTTCTCTCTTTCTTACTCCCCTTTCTCACCACCTATTCCATGTCAGTCTCCACTTCAGGTTTTCTCCAACATCAGACTTCCACCTTTGATACCCATTTGTCCAACTTGTCCTAGTTCCTTCCCTCCAGTTTCACATCCAAAGGCAAGTAGTAGGAAGCTTGGAGGTGAAAACACATTTTACCCCCCCCTCAGCCTCAGTTTAAAACCAGTTTCCTCATCAATCTCAACTCATCCTAGTTAATGCCATTTGGCCCTCTCCCAGAACTAGCTGCTCGCTCCTTGATTCAAGAAATGTCTTCTTTCACATCCTGAAGCCGTCAGAACACTGCAGATAGAAGATTCAGACCTCTGCTCTCAGTTCTGGGCACAGACTTACTCAGCTCTAAGCTGCACCCTAGCTAACAATGTCCCTGCCAAAATATAACCAAAAGTCTCCAGCAGCTCTTTGGATATGGAACCAGAAAACACAGTTCTTGATCAAATTCATGCAGAGATCTTTAAACAACTGAAAATATTTAACCCTGAAGCAAAGCTTATCCCTCTCACTAAAAGAAAGATCTCCCAGAACATAAATTTTTGAGCATCTAAAAATAATTAGACTTTCTCACTGAAAAATGGAAATGACACACTTCCTCATGTCTATGAGCTACAGCATATATAATCATCACAAGAGATCAGATGACATGTAGTAACTTATTTACATGTCCCATTGACGGTCCTTAACCTCAGAAACAGCTAACGCCATTTTGGTTGTCATTTTCTATAATAGTTCGGCTCAGGACAGAAAACAAAGCTCAAAAAAGTAAAAAACTTAAAAATGGGCTTTTATCTGAGACCTCATAACCGGAATAGGTGGCAGTACCAGCTCTCCCTATTGGAAAGGACAAGTTCCAGCCCACATGGTCCTGAACTGCAATGTTCTTCAACTCACTCGAGCACCTACTAAAGCTCAGTGATGTGCCTGCTTTGAGAGCCGAGGGAGAAACTGACTGATGTTAAGATGCCTTCGTGGTAAGCAACAGCATGTAAATTTGTTTTCATGACCTTTTAAAAACTGCATTTCAATAACAGTCTTCTATAATTAAAAAGATGACACCGATGAAATATAGTTTACATGATTAATATATTTTACTCAGTATGTACACAGTTCTCCAGACAAATAGGGTCATACATGGACAATTTAAGAAGCATTAAGTGGCCACCTTATCAACAGTTACACGGGATATGTCTTAGCTGGTTTTGCTTCCTCCAGCTCAGCGTCCAACCAGCGGTATCTGCGGTGACGGCGCAGAACTTCAATTGCTTTTTGTTCTAGTGGCGTTGGTTGAATGCCCAGGTCTTCCAAACCAGGCAGGTCACGAAGTGTCATGTCCGTTGTGTGAAACTTTAAGGAAGAAAAAAAAAGAAAAAAAAAAGGCAAAAAAAAAAAAAAAGAGGTAATTCACTTGATAGAATGAACAGCATTACACCCAATGCAATTCTTCACGTACTAAAAAAAGTATTGTGTACTTATACCCAAGGCCACTTTTTTTCTTTCACAGAAACAAACCAGCATAAATCCCTACTACTAGAAACATTTTAATAAGTCTCAAAATAATTTTCTACAAATGGCAGCTCTTGGGAGATTCTACCGCAATTTCAAGGCTGCTGATGTAAGCCTGTTTCCCCCAAGAAAGAACTCCAGAATATACCACACTGCTGCATCTTGTACTAGATCTGAAGAACCATTCAGACACAAATGTGGAGTCAGCCAACTATGTGTCAGTTCCAGTTACCCAACCATAATTCTGGCTCAGTGTTTTTCCTTGGGAGGAGGAAAAGATTCAGCGTGGCCCTAGAGAACTACGGCGCAATTATACAAGGTATTGAGCACCCAGTGTACTTCGACTGGAAATACAGATGTTCTGCATCAGGTAAAAAGTCCTTCAGGCTTCAGATTTAGATTCAGCAATAAACAGCAGTGAGACGTGCAGCAAGTGTCTTCCTTTTCTCTCCATCAGGTGTACATTATCAGAAAGATTACTGTGTGGCAACCACAAAATTAGGCCAAACTTGAAGGGCATATCTGAACTGCAATTATATACATTCTGCTCTGTCAAGAAAATGTATGTTGAATTATCACCTTTGGCAGGTTGTTTTTCCCTGTTCATGGTTTACAACAGGGTCCTGTACAGGACAAATACTTCATTCTATTACCATATTCTTAACACGTATGACCTATATCTTAGCAAATGGGGATTTCTCTCACGCTACTATTCCTTGAAAGGTCTTTAAGCCAACCACATCTAATTTTGTGTAGATTATTTAAGGATGAAAAGCTGGGAAAGAGGAACAATCAGACACAGAAGTGACACAGAGAAACTCCCTCTTATACTATCCACACTACAGCTGAATGTAAACATAGAAATTAACTGCTTACAGCTATTCAGTAAGCAGCTCTGAGGACAGGACCCAGTTCTCTCAGATTCGTGGTAGTACCCTGTCTCAAATTAATTCTGGGACAATCACACTAAAATAGGCTATTCATAGTGCATCGTAACAAAAGGCATTAAAACTCCAACGCTGCAAAAATTTCAGAGAGCAGCAACCTTAGAGTCTGTCAGAGTACATGACTATTTTTGCTAACCTACACATATGCCAACAGTTTTGACATTAATACTTGCTAAACCACTACTTTTTCATCACTTGCAGTTTATTTTTTGCAAGTTGTTTCTCCACCCCCACTCAGACACTCTGAGAAGTCAGGAATACACATGAAGTTGCAATATGTTCAGAAGAAGTACATTCTAACGTTAAGTGAGAATTTGGGCTGTATCCAGCACTACCAGTTCGATACGAGTTGTTAGAAATGCCATTATCTGGATGGTGCAAGTGATTTTAACGCATCTAGAGGTACACAAATTCACTACTCACCTAAAAGCGGGAGCACTCCCTCGCATCCGTTAGGTGTACACTGCACATCCAGTCACTGCCTTGGCTTTGCTGTTTTCAGTAGTATGTGTTTTGGGGGAGAGGGCACAGCGAAGCATGTAGCCTTGACCATTTTTAACACTTAGGAAGGTTGGGCCCTCTCCCTGCCCCCATCACATTACTTCTTGCTATATAACCCCCCTACAATTGTTTCAACCACTTTTTCAAATGTATTTAGATAAATCTGTAAACTATTCTTCCTCCACCCAGGCTAGTGGACAGACTACATCATAGTGGTGTCTTTTAAAAAAAATATTTCTATTGGTCTCTCTCTCTTCCTAAGTCTTTGTAAGACTACACCAGAGGAATCTCCAGACTGCTTTGACAGTGTATTCCCTCGGCATCGTAACAGGTCCATCCAAGAAAGTTAAGAGTGAGACTGCAGAACAGTACCTGCAGCAGTTGTATAGCAGGAACCATAACCATTTTTGAGGAAGGTTATACATAGACACCTTTAAAAATTAAATTTTTGTAGTATCCAAACAGTCTGAAAGCAATTCTTTATAATCAAATTCTAGCCACTCAAGTGACTACAACACTACACCACATGATGTACACACATTTTAGCACTCCTTGAATGCCAGAATACAAGTGCAAGTTACAAATACACAATGAAACATTTCCCAGTAAGAATTTGTGGGTTGTCTTACACTTACCCGGTCCACTTTGTCTCGTGTTAACCATGGTTCAAATGGACTAATCTCAAAGAATCTTGCAACTAAACTGTAATCAGAAAGAGTTTTTGCAAAATTATAGTCATTATCCAGATGCACAGAAGAAAATGAGAACTGGTAAAAATATTTCACACTTAATAGACAATGAGCACAAGAGCTTGTTCTGTAGCTGTTCTTGTAAGCTATGAATCCATTAAAGCAGTGAACGAGCCGGCCAGCAAGTTCTTAGTTGTGTTTCTGGTAACTTTAACTGTTTGCTACCAAATTATTTGATCTCCTCTTCTTTTACTTTGGAAGGGAAAAGAGAAGCAGATATCTAGAAGTTAAAATAAACGTTAGCGAGTGGGGAAAATCAACCTCCACATCCAATTCCCCACACACCAGAGGGTTCAGTCTTGCCCCTGCCCTTCCTCCAAACTCTGTTCCCTAGTAGTCTATACAGCAGTCCAATTAGTCACAAAGTTTGATTCAATGCCTCCATGAGAAAACAAGCTTGCTGACAACTAAACAAGTTAAGAACCGTACAAACAAGATGATGGAACTTGGAGCAATCTGCACCTATAAAATTGATGAGGATTAGTATATTTGCAGTTTCCAGAAACGAAGTTTCCGTTGAAAGAAAGACAATCTGGCAGAGAAAAGAAAATAACACTACAGCTCTTGCTCAGTGTCTCAAGACCAGCAGTACTCAAGGCAGAATCTCTTAGTGAAGTGCTCACCTGGCAGACTAGGGTGTTACTATGTTACTGCATACAAACAGAACTAGGATTATCTGCCTTTTAGATGCATTCTTTTGTCAACAATACAAAATGCTACTGAGTGTAGTCCATAAAGAAAAAAGCATAACAAATTGCAGCGAATGTGAATAAAACTAATAAGCACCCACAGATACTGATTAACAAGCTGCTCTGTGTTAGCTGAGCCATGTTAACCTGATGCCTCTACAGCCAATTCAGAAACAGCCACAACAGTTTAAGAAGTTGTTCTAGCATTATTCATCATCATTTACATGACTCTAATGTTAAGTCCTATTAGCAGACTGGTAGGAGGATTCTAACATTGGTGATGTTTTTAGCTTATTAGTTTGCACTGTACTAAAATTGAGGAGGACCAGCACCCTAAACACTAACATCTCTCAACCATGCTGAGGGCAACTTCTGAAACAGCATTTACTGTTTGAGATACCTCTTCAAAAGGACACGATTATGCCACAAGGCCTAGGCTCAGATTTATACTGCACTTTTTCATGCACTATTATTTAGTAGCTGCAATTCAGCAAATCAGCTTCTATCCTCAGTGCCCTGAGGCTAAAACATACAGCTGCAGCAGTTCAGTGCATGCAAACACAGCCTTCGCAGTCCATCCGCTGTAGTCAACTGAAGCTGATGCTACACCTTCCTCTTGTTATCTCCCTGTTCATTACTGTCTTCCAAAAGATGTTACCGTCCTCGTACCACAGACAAACAAATGCATCCTCACAACCGCACTGCTCAAATTCCCAGGCCAACATCTCCGTACAAACTTACCACCAGCACTGGCTCAAATCAATACAAAGGACTGAACTAGAAAGTCAGTCAGTACCCATACCCACCCTTATCCCAACTCTGCTTCCAAGGCGACAGTGCTCACCAGACTGGCAGGACAGCTGACAGCAGCAATACCTTCAGCTGCTGAAGAAAAATCTGTCAGGGCCTACAGTCAGCAACATACACACACATTTTTCCCATGGTATTATTAGAAGTTCATTTAGTCTGCTATTGATTGTCTCTACCTAGGACCTTTTGCTGCTTCTGGACTCAGCAAAACCATTCAATGACTCTGGAATAAACAGTTACTCTGAGTTTATTAGAGGTACACCTCTGATACACTAGCTTATCAAATGCAAGCCTGTGCCTGAACAGAAGACTCAAAGTTAGCTAATGAGCACCTAGGGAAAACCAGTTTCTACAATCCTACCACATCAAATAACAAATGACAACATCAGATGACCAATGCAACAGTTATTTATGCTTCTGTGCTGCCTGGTGGATCCCAGGTTCTTAATGAAGGAAGGGTCCCACTTACTGGTAGAGTGGACGAGGAAGTGGATAGGCAAAAAATGTTCGAAAGGAAACCGCGTAGATGTATTCTACCATGTCGTGAAGAAGGTATCGGTTAGGTCTGAAAGAAAAAGCAACAAATATTACAGGTAAGTTAGGTATACTTATGTATTTGCAGCAAGAGACAAAAATTTTAAAGCCGTTCAACCCCCAAGCCTACCAAGGACCTCTTTTCTTTAATCTACACGGTTTGCTAGTTTTGTCATTTTCCTCACAAGAGAGGAAAAAATTTTGGTTCTCCAGATTCTGTCCTGTTTGAAACGGAGAAGTTTTACGGTAGAAGAACATATCATCTGACACCAGTGATGGTAACAGTGTAAGTCACAAACTGCAAAACTGTTTCATCATTATGTTGGGTGCTGGTGCCCAGGTGCTGGCAGGGGGGGCTGCAGGGGTGGCCTACAGAGAGGTCAGGACCGTCCTTTGCCGGACATAGGCAGCTCCAACCAACCCACTGCAGGCAGGACACAGCTGAGCCCCTCGGACAAGATGTTGGCATCTCTGGAAAATATATTTAAGGAAGAGAAAAATTGCCACACAGGCAGAGAGCAGCAAGGAAAACAGCTTGAGAAACAGCCCTGAAGACACCGAGGTGAGAGCAGGAGGAAGCTCTCCAGGCACCCGAGCAGAGCTTCCCCTGCAGCTCCCGGAGAACCCACGCTGGAGCAGGTTTACCCTGAAGGGCTGCAGCCGATGGAGTGGCCCATGATGAAGCAGGGGACAGTGTGAAGGGGAAGAAGCAGCAGAGAGGAGCTGTTAGGGACTGACCCCATAAGCTGCCATTCCCCATTCCTCTGCACTGCTCAGGGAGAGGGGGTAGAGGACTTGGGAGTGAAGGACTGACCCAGGAAAATGGTGGGGGGAGAAAGCTGTTGTTTTATTCCTTTTGTCTTTATTTCACATTATTCAAATTACTTAAACTGGCAACGAATTGCACTAATTTTTCCCAAGTCAAGGCTGTTTGGTCCATGACAGTAACTGGGTAAGCAATCTCCCTGTCTCCATCTCCACCCATAAGCTTTTCATACTCTTTTCTCCCACTGTCCTGTTGAGGAAGGGGAGCGAGCAGCTGGGTGGGCATCCTGCTGCTGACCAACACTAACCCACCACCATCACAGTGAATAAAGTGCTTTCTGTGTACTTTTAAAGCACACCTTTAACGTGCCTTCTCCATGGGACAACTACTGACTCAAATTCTGAATACAAGATTTTCAGCGCCGGGACAGGACTGAATTTGCACAAGCCCACTTGGCAGTTTGCAATAGAAGGAAGCCAGAAAGCAAATGGTAAAATTAAGAAAGGTTTGTTAACAAGACATACATCTTTGGTAGCAAATGGCTGCAAGGAAATTGATTCACTTGCCTTTGCTTGACCAAGAACATACTGTTCTATTCAAAAGTAAGAGGAAGAAACTAAGATACGTTCCCCCCAAAAGAATGCCTTCTCCTTCCTAAGATGGAGGGAAGGAGGCAGTCAGTCTCCTGCACACCCACAGCAGTTTAAAAGAAACGCCATTGGGAGTTCCCATTCCTTTCTTGCTCAGACTTTGCCTTAGCATTTTAATACTCTTTATAGCTGGCTCAGACTGAAACAGGTATCTCCCTTGGCTTTCAAGGTAACTTGCTGGTACTACACAACATTCTGAAAATCTTCACGACAACACACAAGAGCACACTGCTGAGCACTGGTACGTCACCTGGCGTTTCATACAGCCTGCTGATCACAACCAAAGCAGCAATGAACAAGCCGTAAGTGTGTGTCTCCCAACGATTCACTAGACTTTTCCGCTAATGCAGAGACCTCAGCGACATGACAATCGTCTTGAGACTGACCGCTTCCTAGGTAGGGGCCTCCTGAAAATAAGACTCTGTAGGGTTTTTTTTCATTTTCAGTCTCCCTTTTTTTTTTTAAATAGGAGACACTGAATTACTGTTGGAATCTTAAGCCCCCCCCACCCCCCTAAAACAAAATGACGAAGTATGCAAAATGTCAAGAGTCCAAAAATCCAAGACTATGATACAAAGAACATGAATTTCAGTTTGATAAACCCAAGATCTCAAGGATATCAAGGTCTGAGGTTGTATGCATGAAAACTGAGCCTTCAACTGCCATATTCTTCGGCAAGAACAACAGTGCTAATAACCACAAACAAAAGTGCTTGATAAATGACAGAACCCCAAATTACTACTACTATAGTTTGTAAAAGCAAATTAGGGCAAAACTTTCTAACTTAAAGGTAGGCCAGTATATTTGGGAGAACTCAGAAGAATCCAACACTCGAAACTCCTTATCAATTTCATCCATGTGGCTGGATTACAGAACCTGAGAGAGATCTGCATTTATGAAGTTACACTAAAGGACTACCATCAAAACCAAGATATTAAATTTTCTTCTGTTAATAGAACTTACAAGAGAAACACAGCAAAAAGTGGTAATGTCAAACTTGCTTACTCAGCTGAGAAAAAAAAAAAAAAACAGCTTTATTTTCATTAGTTATTAGCAGGACTTTTACCAGTTTTTTTGCCCTCACACTTTAACATCCTCATGCCTACCCAAAGGTAGTGTAAGTCAATTTCACTTTTATCCTGATATATAAGAACCATGCAAGGATGTATAGTACAGCCAAACTTAAGAACACGAAAATGAAAATAAATACTCTTTGTTCCCTTGCAAATTACCAAACATTAACAATACAACTTCACCAAGAACAGAATCACATTGAAGCATCATTACATTAACCATAACACTAGCAGACAGCAAGCTCTAGAGAGCATTAGCATTCAAGATAAGATTTAACAATTGGATAAAGCAAAACCAATGCTATGGGGAAAAGAGGGGAACAGGCAAAAAAACATACCAAACCTTCAGTCATTCAGAAACAGCAATGACACCACTAGCTGTCCTAGTTAAAACTCCGTTCCACCATACAGCAGGAACAAAAAACAAAAACACCCCACAGAAATAGAATGCTCTTTTACAAAATTAGCATTTTAATCTCAAACTGGTAACTCCTTTAAAAAAAAATAAAAAAGCATCTCATACAGCTTTAGCCAAAGGCTATGCTGCAGAGTTCGTTTGGTTTTCCAACACTGATTTGCATCTTCGGTTTAGACCATCATTTATTCAAAGTCTTTTCAGTCATTGTTATGTGCCTGAAATATTGCCTGTATTCCTTGCAGCGAGAGCCTGGCGTCCTTGCTTGAATTCCTGCCTCTGAAACCTGGGCACTGAACTCCTGGCCTTCTGTAAATTGCCAAAAAAATGAGACTTTGAAACTGCAAGAATACATTCAAAGTTTAGCCAATTGCCCTTCAATTTGGCTGCAAATAGTGTTTCATTTCGTGTGCAATTCTCAATTTCTCCTCCAGTTGGAGCAGTTGCTTCTGCTGAAACAGCGATGAACCTGGAAACAGGCACCTCTTCTTTTGCGGCACGTGGCTTTGGATACGTATTGACCCATCTTCAAGTTTACCCCCAAGAGACAAAAGTTACTCAAAGGATTAATTTGGTCACATTTTGTGGTTTTGCATTAGTTGTGTCCAACTGACACCTCCATATCTATTCCTCGATTAAAAAAGTGGTTTTAAATGCTGCTAGCATTTGTTTCCACTTGCTCTTTAGTGTGAGCTTCATATCATCCCAGTGACTTGAAAACAACTTCAAGTTACTTAATAACCTTATAGTTGCTGTTAGTAGTCCCACAGATCACTGCTAGCTTCCTTCTCTTATTTTGCTACTTTGTGAGCAGGACTTCCTCAGCACTACCCAAAAGACCTGCTCGCTGCCTTTCCCAGAACACCAGCACACGGCACGCTCAGCCTAGCTGCCAGGGCAGCACCTTCCTCAACAGCTCAGTTACAGCACCGAAGAAAGCGACATCACTCGAGGGAAAGATGAACCAGCAACGATCCCAGCACTACCGGAATAAAGAGCTGTCACTGCAACAGCGTTACAAAATGAACACAGAAAAACCACCATAATCTCAAAAAAGCCTTTTGCAAAATCCAGATACTATGCATGTTTTCAGTGTATAAGGGGGGCAGACAGAGATACGCATGCAACAGAAAAAAGCGAGCTGTTCAGCATCATTTGTATTTTGACTAATTAGCAACTGTTTTCTTTGTCAATGAATCTCAGGTTCCTTTTACCACATATATTGGATGAAGATCAGTTCCAGTGCTATGTTGCAGTATCAAAACATGAACTTATTACCTTGACATTTGCCACGTTGTTTATTCTTAATGCTAATAACCTATTCTGTCCTGGAGCTTTTGTACACAAAATATTCCAAGAGCATCTATCCATTCTAATTCCAGGAGGTTTCCACACAGCTTTAGAAGAATTTTCTCCAAATCTACATTGTCTAGCACGTTTCCCAAGACTGCCTATTTCTTTGTGTGCACATACATAACATTAAATGCAACGGGGCCCAAACTAGGATTTTCAGAGTACTCACAATAACAGCTTGAGTCATTTTTCCTCCCAAAAAGGAGGTGGAATTTATTGCAGCTCAAACTGTGTGCATGGATGGAGAAATTAAATGTACTGTGCAGCATGCCAAAAAATGACACCAAAAAGAAGTACTTCAGTTAATTAGAATCAGAAAAGTAACCCACCCAGCCAAGGCGTATGTTTTTCCTTTAGCATCAGGATCCTTAATTGCATTAACAATTGCCTTTGCTACATCAACCACCTGTGAGAAACAAATTCAGACAATTACCAAGAGAAAACAGGAATGCATGCACACACTTCTTTTGCAGAAGTGATTTAGAGGGAAAAGAAAAAAACCCAACATACACACACACAGAGGATTTGGGATAGTTTTGTTTTATTGAAAACTTACATATACTGGTTGCTTCATTGTTTTTTTGCCCAGAGAAATCAGAGGCACACCAAGAAACCAGCGCATGTCTGAAAGAAAGACACATATGTCACTTCAGAATAAAGTCTGTGAATCCTTTCAGTCAGCAAACAGCCATTACATTTTGCATTACACTGAGCGTGGATCTCTTCTGAAAACTGACTTAACTTTCACAGAAAAAATAGAATTGGGAAGAATCACCATCCAATTCCAGTAGCGCTATTTTCAATGCACATTTAGTTTTCTTACTAACAATGGGAAGGCTGTATTTACTGTTTAGAGTGGTTCAGAGCTATCTCAACTTTGCAAGACAGAAACAGATTCCACTCTATCCTGTCCAGCAATTTTGTTGGTAATACATCAGAGTCATTACTGTTGCCCAGAACAACTCAGGTCGATTTTTACACTCGAGCATTACCACCTTTAAAAACTGCTTTCAGGGTAAAACTTTGAGGGTCAGTATGACCAGACCTTAGCTCAGAACATTCTAAATAGAAAAAAACCCCAAAAAATAGCACACATCCCCCTCACAAAAAAAAAAAAAAACAAAAAACAAAACACCACAAAAAAAGAAAAACACCAACAAAGTCTAACTAGATTCAGAAAGAACTCAGTCACAAGATGAAAACTTCTTATGTTTCCCATTACACACGTTCAGCTAACAAATTACAGTACATTTCCGATAAAAACATACCTCTCTGATTTCAAAAGCAAATCACATTTTCCCTCTGTTCTCTACAGACAGGTATACAAACCATACATGGTTTTATTATTTCAACAGTACATACTTGCGTAATGATTGAGAAATCGGTCCTCTCTCCCAAACATCTCAGAGGGCTTCAATATTATAGCATCTGGAAATTCTTCCCTCACTGCTTTCTCTCCAACAGCCTATCATTCAATCAAAACGAACACATTCATTATACCCATTCTGAACAGATCAGAAGAAGATGCCTTTTCAGAACTTAATGTATCCCAACCACAGCACCACAAGAAATGACACCGAAAGAAATGACACCAGTAGCACAAAAATTATTTATATCTGAGCCATTTGATCTTTGAGATGCTATGCTAAGAGAAAGGTCTCGCAGAACGTCCCAGAAGTCTCACAAACATGTAGATAATTTCTTCTATTTGAGATACAACACAATCTCACTAGAGAAGTGACATAAATTTAAAGTGACAAAATATTAAGTTCAAAAAGGAAGAAGCCTAACCTAAGCACTTCTCTTGCTTATGTCAGACCAGAGCTTGGAAGAAAACAGAAGGTTTACGTTGCCCCTGCTACATTAACAGTACACTCCAAGAATTGCTTAAGTACAGTTAGAAATTTCAGCAACACCTATCTACTTTCCACATGGGACTGGGCAATACAGTAAGGTCTAACTATCCTATAGAGTTGTTACACACTGAGAGCTACCAAATTTTAAACGTGGTTTTGAAAATTTTTTACACTAAAGACAAGGCAGCATACAGTGAGTTCAAATAAAATAAAAATAGCTGAAACTGGGACAACAGTTATATTAAAAAGAGAAAACCAGTGATAGAAAATCATACTTCCTAATAAGGAAAAAATAATAGGGTACCAAAACCAAATTTTTTTTTTTTTTTTACAAGAGCAGGTAACAATCCCAAACGAAATGCCTGTAATCATGATACTCATCAGCCTTTTCATTTTGGCATGACTACTTAACTTTACTAGGCCATTCCAGCCTTAGATGTTAGGCCTGATACTGGATCCCAAATCATCAAACTAGATCCTCTTTCTTAATGACAGTAATTTTAGATGCAAAGATATTCAAGGATAGAAGAAAGGAAGAGTTTTCAGGAATCACAGAATGGTTTAGGTTGTAAGGGACGTTACAGATCACCTAGTTTCAACCCTTCTCCCATGAGCAGGGACACCTTCCACCAGACCAGGTTGCTCAAAGCCCCATCCAACCTAGTCTTGAACACTTCCAGGGAGGGGGCAGCCACAGCTTCTCTGGGCAGCCCGTTTCAGTGCCTCACCACCCTCACAGTAAAGAATTTCTTCCTTATATCTAGTCTAAATCTACCCTCTTTAGTTTAAAGCCATTACTCCTTGTCCTGTCACTCCATGTCCTTGTATAAAGTTCCTCTCCAGCTTTTCTGTAGGCACCCATTCATGTACTGGAAGGCTGCTATAAGGTCTCCATGGAGCCTTCTCCACTCTGAACAGCCCCAACTCTCTCAGCCTTTGCTGAAGTGAGAAGAGGTGTTCCAGCCCTCTAATCATTTTTGTGGCCCTCCTCTCGACCAGCTCCCACAAGTCCATGTCTTTCCTGTGCTGAGGGTTCCAGAGCTGGACGCCGGACTCCAGGTGGGGTCTCAGCAGAGCGGAGCAGAGGGGCAGAATCACCGACCTCGACCTGCTGGCCACGCTTCTCTTGATGCCACCCAGTATACGGTTGGCTTTCTGGGCTGTGAGCACACACTGCCAGGTCATGTTGAGCTTCTCATCAACCAGCACCCCCAAGTCCTTCTCCTCAGGGCTGCTCTCAATTCATTCTCTGCTCAGCTCAGCCTGTATTTGTGCTTGGGATTGACCCGACCCATGTGCAGGACCTTGCACTTGGCTTTGTTGAATTTCATGAGATTTGCACAGACCCACCTCTCAAGCCTGTCAAAGTCCCTCTGGATGACATCCTTTCCGTTCAGCATGTCAACTGCACCACACAGCTTGGTGCTGTCAGCAAACTTGCTGAGGGTGCACTCGATCCCACTGTCCATGTCGCCGTCAAAGATAACAAACAGCGCCAGTTCCAATACCGACCCCCGAGGAATGCTACTCATCACTGGTCTCCACCTGAACATTGAGGTGCTGACCACAACTCTCTGAGTGCAACCATCCAGCCAATTCCTAATCCACCAAGTGGTCCCTCCGTCAAATACACGTCTCTCCAATTTAGATACAAGGATGTCATGTGAGACAGTGTAAAATACAAGATGTACCTCCCTTCAAAGCACATGAAGTACCACAGAGGATTTCTAGCTCCAATAAGCACAGTAACTCACAGCTGCAGAAGATGTTCCACAGTAAATTCATACACTGATTTCCTTCCAACAGACCCGGTTGGGGTAAAAAACCCCCACCAACAACAAAAAAACAAGTAGACTCTTGGAAAATAAATTCAGAAGGATTTCAGACTTACTTTACTCCTGAGGTACTTGGAAGGACTCTTCATGCTAGCATTCAGGTGAGAGATATGAATGAGTGTTTCGACGCCAGCTTCCCTAGTTATCCGCGCAATACTTCTAGGAATATTTACAAATTCATCTTCAAAACTGAAGTTTCTAAAACAAGGCAAAAACCAAATATTAGGTTAAGAGCAATCAACAGTTGCTGCCTATCAACCAAATAGCAATCATTACACATTACTTGAATGTATTTCAAAAAACTATCTTGATACTCTTTGTTAGAAACAAAGCTTCCTTTCAGGAGGGACTCAGCATATAATAAAAGCCAAAGGCAAGTGAAATGCAATAGTAAGCTTCAATCACAGCTTTAGTACTGTCTGCTTTTTCACCTCTTAAGATTAAATCAGTATGAAAAATCCTCTTGCTCACTTGTCTGTGACAAATAGAAAACTCTTCCCAAGTCAAAACAGATTATTTTTTAAGAGATGTGCTGCATCTTGAAATCAGTGCAAAGCTGTCTTTTTACAACACCTGTTCAAAATTTGACTTGATTTGATGCACTCAATTACACTACAAAGGAGCTCAAAAATTCTGAGCAGCCTGAGTTAGGGCAGACACTAGGCATCGGGAAAGTGGACAAAAACACACTAAGAACACACAGGTGCTTACGCAAATGGAAAATTTTACATTGACAGAACAGTTAGAACAATTTCATAGGAGCTGTAAGGGACTTCAAGGAGAAGCATGCAGAAAGAAGAACAACTCCACTGACTTTATGGCATTCAACAGGCCTAAATTAGGGGGTTCAACTGTAATCTAGTTTGGCATCTAATCAAGAACAATACAGAAGCTCTGCCTCCAAGCAGAACTGACACTATAGGCTGGCAACAATCCCAAAATTCTTTCCAACTATCCCAAGACTGCAAGAACAAGAATTGGCTTCTCATGTCTTTATATTGTTCTTGCAAGCATCCCACTCCATCTTTTCCATTCGCCTTGGGTAACAAACATCTTGTCCAAATGCCTCTCTCTGTCCTTATCTACTCCCACAGCTCTTCAGATCCCACTGGAGTCTAAAGAGAGACTTAAAAATAAAAAGTTATTTTTGACCCTTCAATAACTAATCTGATCCTGGGAACCATCACTCCTGTTCTACTCACAAAAATAGATTTTAGAAACACACAAGAACAAACAACATCCCTCCTGTAACTATGGAGTTTTCAAACAACATAGTATACACAGATGAGATTGTACACTAATGCTAGGCAAGGAGAAAAGCATTTAATGGCAGGCTTTACTTTTTTTGACTGATCTCTACTTTTAATCTTGCCTTTTTTTTCCCCCCTGCTTAACTTTTTCATAGACTTTAGGATTATTACAATGTTTAGTCGGACCTCCTGTTTAACAGACCATAGAATTTTATCTCAGGGTTCCAGCACCACCACTGATACCCAAAATGTACAAAATACTTGGTAACAACATTTGTGCAATACAGTGGTAAGTTTTGGAATGTCCAAAAGTCTAACATTTACCATGACTCCCCTGCTTTTGAATCTGTTGAAAGTGACCAGAGTGACAAGGTCTGGGGGTTTTTAACTTGAACGAAACCTTTTTTTGTTGTCCTCACATTTCTTTCACTAACAAAGAAACCCTTCCTTAAATAAATCACACTTTTTACACGAGTCCAGAAGTACACATGAAATACGTATCTGAAAAATAAATAGATCACATCGTCCTTGGGCCAAGACACAGACTTTCTTTTCTTCCTTCACTCCCACATTACAAAGAAATTTCTTCTGTTTTGACAGCAATAACCACTTGGACTCCTACGTTCATAAATGGGTAACAGCGCAAAATAATCTTAACAGGTTGATTTGTACATTTTCACCTATATCCCAAAGTCTGAAGAAGATATAAAAAGAACCAAAAACCTTGTCAGATGCACGAGACTGAAGTTAATCTGGGTTTGGTGGGCTTTTCCCCACATAAACTATGTTACAGACTCCAACAGTGGGACAAGGAGCTAAGTAACTACCAGAAAAAAAGTACCTTTACAAATCTGAATGCGATATCAAAGTGTCTCCCAGGAGTTATGTGTGATACTTGACTAGACAAGAAAGAGCTGAAACAGTATGTCTGTTGGCAAGCATCTATCTTAGGAAAAATAATTGTACAATTTGAGACTACTAATTCTATTCTATTAACAGAATTTGACTACTAATTCTACCATTTGAACACCAAATGGCTGTTCACAAAAAATGAGCAATAAAGACATTAGGCTTGTAAATGTACATGAAACTGCCCCCTACATTTGTTTCTATTTACTATGATAGCAAAATTATGTACTGTATAAAGACAAATCACACAACTAATGAGTCTGTCTGGCAGTTCTGCACAAGGCTTTAAATAAAGTGGACATAATTGCACACACACACAAAAAAAATAGGCTATTACAGGTATTTTTAACCTAAAATAAATATGGTATTTTAAAAATAATTTTAAAAAGGAATTACTTTTGAAAATTATTACAAAAAATGCTTACCCAGCTCATAGTGTCTGTGCCAAAATTCTATCAAGGAATGATGTTATTACTCATAATCTTGAGTACTCTCCATTAGCTATTCCTGTTTATTAATATTTACCAGAGAACAGGAAAAGCTTGAACATAACTTAAGCTAGTAGGCTACAATTCATCACTACACCAAAGTGACAGGACGAAAGCTCACTTCTGTAATAATATAAATACGAGCTCACAAAAACCAGTGAGCCTCTGTCAGCTATAGGAAGGCACACATGAAACATCTGCAAGGTGTATGAAAGCAGCACTCCTAACTCTGACAGAACAAAAGCTGTACACTAGAAAATTATAGAAAGACTGCACTTTTCAAGAGTAGATCATAACCAGGACTCTACTTAATCATTAAAAGAAATGGAAGAACTTTTATACACAAACGTTTAGTCTTTCCTTTCCATAGAAGCCAAGAATGATGTCAGCGTCACTGCATACTGTACATATGCTGTAAAATGTGGCTACAATGTCCAATACCTTGTGCAAATCTATCCATATAGGAAAAAAAAACAAAGGAAATTTACTTTGTTTCCCACTCCTTTCCAACAAGATTGATGACCACGTTGCTGTGTTCCACAGCTCTTCGGATAGAGTCTTTGTCCTTACAGTCCCACTCCTGTAAGCAGAGCATCAAATGGGAAAAAGATGAGATAATGTGTAAATAGCCATAATCAAAGAAAGCTCTTTCACACCATTTCCATTTAGAGGCTAAACAATAGCTGGAGTACTGACTTTGAGAATGATTAACAGACTTCCTTGTATAGCAATGGTATTGTATTCGATCTAAAGCCAAAGCAAAAGACTTACTAAGAAGAGAAGTTGCCCCAGGTCACCCATTGGCCGCAAATACATGAGGTCATACTGATCACAGCGGTAGGGTATGATTACTTGAGATCCAATGCGACCTAAGCATTCAAAAAGAAAAAAGTTTCATTTATCTCAAACTACTATATAACTTTAAGTACACGAGATTCTGAATATACAACAATTCGTTTTTTCCCTGGCATTAAAGCGCAGCAAATACAAAGTACTTAGATAGATATCTTGAATAGTTATCTGCAAAGCTAAAAGTAGAACAGAAGTAAGTTTTTGAACCTACATCATTGGAATTCTTAACCAGGGACATACTGAAGTATTTGGGTTTGTAAGACAAAATATAGAAGCTTCCAAGCAGCTTGTTAGCAAACAACGACAAAAAAAATCACAGCATGTCCTATGAACATAATGCAATACCTAAAATGTGTCACATCTAAGGACAGTTGCATTTTTGAAGCTGCATGGAAGGGAGAAGTGAAAAAAAAAACCCAAATTATTTTCCAGAAGTTAAATTCAAAACGGCAATTTTAAAGAATTTAAATCAAATTCCCACAAACATTTCAGTAAAATGTCCTAATACGGCCAAAACCAGAAGGATCAAATACGTTCTGTACCTCTCCTCAGATCTGCATTTTACAGACTGAGAAACAGTACATGAAGGAGACTGACTTATTTTAATGGTTTTAACAATCTCCAAAAGCTTCTACATTTCCTAAATCAAACCAGTTTTTACTAATTGTCACATCTTGGCACTTTAGCAGACCAAACACTATGAAAGTATCAGACAAAAAACACTTTTAAGATCCAAAATGCCAGAGATATCTAGATTAACCTGCAACCTGAAAAAACTAGTTTCATTAAACACTCTTTTTTTTTTAATTAGTATTTCTGGGGAACATTACCTAAACGGTTGACAACATATCGTCCCAGGAAACCTGTGGCCCCAAAGACAGTGGCCACAATCCCACTAACAGAGGATCGTCCACTTCTTCCATGAGGGATGACGGCGTGATGAACTTGGCGGTGCTGCTGCAACACAGATGGTGCTGCAGCTAACACAGAAATGCCAGGGCCTACAACACAAAGCGGGAGAGGGCATGTGATACAAGCCAAAAGTCAGCAGTGTCAAACCATAGTTAATGTTATTTTTCTCATTACAGATCAATTTTCTCTGATCTCCCTCAGCAAAATCTCCCATGTCAAGATCCTGACAGGCCATTTCAGAGACATCTCAATAGGTCAGAGGACAGCAGGCTCGAGTGACCTGTTGATAAAAGTCAAAGACCAAACTAAGACACGAAAGGAGCAGACTGAGGTTGTCGGTTCCTAAACAGCAAGTAAAGCTTAATTGGCTAGCGTGAGTACTGATGTTTAAGGTGAAGCGCAGAGGTTAAGCAAATAAATAACACTTGCTACAGGCAGGTCCCACCCAACTACATCCACATCCTGCTCCCAGATCTGGGAACTGCCGGACCAAGACCTCAGAATCACTGTAGATGCAGCTAACCACACTTTTTACCTCTGTCTAAATACAGCAGACCCAAGTGTTGGAAGAGGCAGCAATCCTTGTATATCATAGCTCTGGAGCAAAGGGAAAGGAAGAGATGCAGAGCCAGATCCATGATGCACAGAATACTGCCTCAAAGCTGTTCCTTTTCTCAAGGAGCTGTGAAAACTCAAAAGTCACAGAAACAGGACGTCACTAGGACATTGACACAAATCGACAAAGAAGCTCCAACTGGGAGCCTGAAAAGAGGAAACATAATGTCCTCTCCAACCAAGTTAGCCAAAAGCAAGAAATAAACTGCTTGTAAGAGATTTTTGAAATTAGAAGTGTTTAGTGTTACTACACGTCCATGCTCATAAAAAGAAAGGAACAGATGAAATACAGAGTGTATAAACACACTACAGACATCACACTGTTGACAAGAGCAGACTGTGAGAGATAGCTTTGGAAAACTAGCTTGAGGATATAACAGAAATCCAGTAACTGACCTTCCAACTTTCAGTAAGTCATGGCCATAAGCACTTCCTGGATAAGAATAAGCAAGTTTAATCTTCCCCATATAAATCTAAGTAGCAAGAATCAGCATGAAAACAAGATTAGCATTTGGTATCAGAACAATGGATGCATTAGGAAACAACAACAAAAAAAATCCCACTTGTATACTGAAGGAGTATGTTTTATCCTGATATGATTAGGTATTACCAGTTACACAGTGGCACTGATGTTGTAGCCATGATGTTAAGAAGAACAACAGGCCTGGGTATGTTTGGACATAAATTATATTTTGTTAAATCAGCTGAAAGAATTTGAACCGGAAAATCCAGCAGGTATCAGTGCCTGAAGGAGGTGTTTCTCTACCCAAAAGTTTGTCTATCCCTCCTCTCTTCATACCCCACAAAACAGAATAATAAAAGATACCACATCTCCAATTTTGCCCTGAACGGTAGTTTGACACCCACTTAACAGAACAAAGCAATCCCACACATACATTTGCACTTATCAAATTAATACACTATGCCTAGAAACTATACTCCAATTGGCTGATAGAAACAGGACTAAGATATTATCTATGCAAACTTCAAGTAGATAACTTCTTAAAAAGCAACTCTCCTCCAAATATGTCCAAGCCCAGGAACAGTTAAACTGAGCATGGTATCTGTTTTAAAGTGGCAGATATGCAGAGACTCTCCATTACTGAAGCAGAGACCTCAAGAAGAAATATGAGAAAGAATGAAAATACACTCTGTGACAAGCACCCATTTAAAAAAACAAAAACACACACACACAAAAACCAAACAAAAACACACACACAAAAACCAAACAAAAACACACACACACACACACAAAAAAGTCACATTCTGTCAAAGATCTGCTGGAATTTGATCAAAGTACGCACTCCTGTGGCATTCAATTAATGTCTAAAAATCTGACATGCAGTTATAAAAGTGACACTATATGTTCATATTAACCTTTGTAATGCCTCAAACTGACGTTTTAAGGAACATGTCAATTCATCACTGCCATATTCACCACTTATCCTCACTCTCTGCTTTTTCTATCATACAGTTAACATGGTCCTCTCAAAATCTTTGTGTATACCTCTATGGAATTACAGTGAAGGTGAAGACAATCATTTCAATGGCTTTCCAATACAGTGCATCTTCAAACACATGAACACGTTGTCCTTACAATGTTATCTGACACAGACTACACAAACATACAGTCCATACCCTAGGTTTTTACGTTCAAAACTCTTGTAGAGGGAGGTTGCCTTTTTTTTTTCTTTATTCTTTTAAATGACAACAACAGAACAAACTTTCAAATTAAATCAGGAGTGTATACTGAATAGTCTGTACAGAATAAAGCCTGTAGCTATGCAACAAATACCTGGAGAGTGGAGATTAACCAAGCTCAGTACAAGTGGAAGCATAAAGGATAACAGGAGAGGATAACATACAGGATAATGGAGGGAGACAGTTGGACCATCTTGTTACCTTAATTCTTGTAGTGTTCTAATAACTAGGGTTTTGTTATTTAATTTATTTTTTTGGAAAACCAGACTCCTAGAAAAATGACTGGGTTCTTTAAAGCCAGCAGGATTCCTTCAAGTATGCAAAAAAGGTACATGGTATGCTGAGATGGTGAAAGAGAAAGCCTGATGACCCCAACTCCTCAATACTTTGTTTATATACACTTCTTATTCTAAAGGTTTGTTTTAAAAAAAAAAAAACACACAAAAATAAACAAAAAAAACCACAAAACAAAAAAAAAACCCACCAACCCCAAAACACAATATACAAATTTACAGAATTAACGCTGTCTCTGTTACTTTTAGATAGGAACATATTTCAGTCCTTATAACATAAAACCTACAGGCAACAAGATTTCAGTACACTGTGAGTACCTGTTGAAAAAAGTATTATTAAACAGATCAACTCGCATAAGAATGACAATAAAGTTAATCTGAAAAAAAAAATGCACGTCTTTCAACTACTTTGTGGCTTTTTCGCTGTCATTTCTACAAAAAATATTGGTGACAGGCTCTTCATTATGTTATCACCATCACACTAACAAATAACCTCCAATTACTGTTTCGTGTTCTTCCACCTTTGTGCCTACAGCTGCTGTTGATTGCCTTACAGTGTAAGGTCTTTAGTGGTGTACATCTTTTCTTACTCTATAACTGTGCAAGACCTGTCACAAAATATCGCCATTTATAGATGTGTACCCGAGATTTAAGGGTAGCCATGAGACTCAAAGAAAGCAGGCTAGAGATCCTCACACTGATTCACAACCAGTAAAGGACCTTCCACGTGGTGTGGAGCCCCATCAAAATGCAACACTTAGTAACTCGGGGCAGTGTGACTTAACAGAGCCATAGAGCTTCCACAGCCCACGTTAACATCTCCAGTCCGAGCAGCACTGCTTAAAGCTCTGTGCTTCTGTGTGACACAGACTTGCAAGGAATGCTTTCGCAGAATAGTAGGATTTCATCTTCTTCACTAACCAGAATGTATTTGTCACTGGAAGTTTACTTTTACAATCCACATCTGAAGCAGTTTATGGACACTGGTTTGAATTAAACCCCGAATACCCATAGTAATCCACAACCATCTTTTTCTTGAAAAGACACGTTGCTTCAATTAGAATTTTGTTGTTATTTCTTTCTCACCTTTATCAACCAACAAAACCTGCTTGCCATTTCCCACTTTACTTAACAGAGGAGCCTGTGCTGAATGAATTTAACAAAAAATCGTTTCTGTTTTGGTGGCAAAGGCCCAAACGCAAGCTTTAAGTGTAACCTGGGTACTTAAGGATGCTTACAGACCATGGCCAAAATGTCAAGGTCACCTAAGAAATCGTAAAAGGAAGCCAAACTTTTAGCCTGCGGGGCAGCGCTTCACCTGCCGAGATGTCGACAGTCCCAGCGAGACAACCCGCTGTGCGGCTCCGCCAGCCGCCCGAGCCCGTCCCACGCAGCCCTTCGGGCCACAAACCCCAGCTCCCCGCAGGTAAGGCAGGCCAGAAACCCACCCCTTCCTGCCGCACGCAGTTACTCCAGCCAGCCGCTTTCCACGGCGCTGCCCTGCCAGCTCCCTCACGCAGCTCTACCCCGAGGACGCGGCGCTGAGAGGCGGGAGGCCCGCGGGCGGGCGGCGGGCACGGCACCGTACTGGCTGGGGAAGAGAGCGCCAGGGCAGCCGGGCCCCTGGCAGCCCTGCGGAGCGGCATCCCTGCCCCTCGCCGGCGGTGACACTCACCTGCCCTTGGCAGCAAGAGGCCGCGGGGAGCCCGAGAACACCGAGCCACGACCGCCATCTTGATTTACCCACCAAGCCCCGCGCCGGACGGCATGCGGACAGGGTCAAACCTCTCCGCCGCGGCGTCCGCAGCGGCAACGCGCCGGGCGGGGGAGGGGGAGTGCGCCTGCGCAGGGCCGTCCGCCACAGCGCGCGTGCGTGTAGCCGTGGTGCGGGAGCTGCGCAGGCCCCGCCGAGACCTAGGCCCGGCCCCGGGTAGACGTAGCACCTCGTAGGGGTGAGGGAGCTGGAGCATCTCTCCTACGAGGAGAGGCTGAGGGAGCTGGGCTTGTTCAGCCTGGAGAAGAGAAGGCTGCGAGGGGACCTTATAAATGCTTACAAATATCTGCAGGGTGGGTGTCAGGAGGATGGGGCCAGACTCTTT
>Ga0065711_1034159_pt1 | contig 24226 bp, 20 predicted proteins | sample Hoacrofraction12_FD_59098 | JGI IMG/M metagenome (GOLD analysis project Ga0065711, IMG submission 59098) | Hoatzin crop microbial communities from Cojedes, Venezuela - Epithelial fraction 12 v2 (version 2) | ecosystem: Host-associated > Birds > Digestive system > Esophagus > Crop | place... | reverse complement strand
CCGGCCGCTGCGCGGCACCTCCGGGTCCGGGGGCCGCGGCCCCGGGCTCCCCCTCTGCCCCCGAGTGCTTGGGGGGTGAGCGCTCGGCCCTCGGCAAGGACAGGCCGCCCACATCTGCTCTACCCTCTGCGTTATCTGCACCCGGCTGGAAATCGGACATTCACTATAGTCCCTCCGGGGACTGCGATATACTTGAACGTCACAGAGAGGAAAAGTGCAATTGTATGTGGTTTTTGTTAATTATAAGTGCAGTGTGTGTGGATCATGAGATACGTATTGATATTTAAGATTGTCCTGTTTGTATCTTTTTTAAGATATATTTTATTTTTATATGGTTTTTATATATATTGCATAAGGACATTTTAAAACATTGTATCCCCTCTATTTTTCATATTGTGAATGTCAAATGTTAAACTCTTTCCATACTTTTTTTATCTTGCATTCCAGACTGGTGGAAAAAGGTAGAGAATGTATCAGCTGTTCTCCATGGGTAATATGTGAAATAAAATAAACACTATTACATAGAACAGTTCTGTTATGTCATTTTTAGTGGGGGCAGGTAGTCAACATGCGTGATCTGTCCCTGTGTTCAATCCCACCCTTACTAACCTAGCATGGCGGTGCTGTGACAGACTAAAACTCTTCAGCAGCCACCTTATCTGGTCAAATCAAGCAAACTCAAAAGCAAGCATGCATCTTAAAATCCCAAGGCAGATCTCTTGAGAAGGCTTTAAGGCCTTTTCCAGCCAGGGTTGAAACATGTCACAGCTTGGATTGATCGTGCAAGTTTATTTTTTACTCTAATCAGAGAAACAACTGCACACTTCAACATTGCACAACAAAGTAACAGATTTATGGAGGGAGCATGTTCCAAAAATGGTCATGGCAGTTTCCAAGGTTATTTATGTTGAAGGATTTCCTGGGTCACAGTTCAGGTTAAAGCTAAATGGTGACCGGTTCAGTGGCAGCAGAACATCTTGGATAAAAGCTTAGCATTAGAAATTTATTATTATTTTTTTTTTTAAATAAAAGTTGTTTAAAAAAAATTCCGACAAATTCCAGCCACAGACCAGAAAACAAATGTGAAATGACCTTGTTAATGCACCAACAGCACCATCTATTGTTTTCTACTGTTCGCATGCTAGGAAAACAAACCCAAAAACTAAACAAGTGTATTTGAATAACATCTTGGGTAAAACATACAGTTTTCCCTATTTCACAGTATCTATGAACAGGAGAGGACTGGGGAATGGCAGCACTAAATGCTGCTAGAATAAATGAAGTGGCCATATTTTTCTTTCTCATACTGAAAGCCTAAGGAACATACGTTTACAAGAAAACTTCAAAAGAACTGGCAATGACGCCTTTGCAGGAACCCTGCCGCAAGAAACCTTGGGTAGGAATCCAGCTGACTAGATAACCTGGCATATTTTCAGAATGGTTTTTCTCCCCAAAATTTTGAAGTTCTGCTCAGAATTGCCTATTTCAAGTTACTTTCCTAAATGTTTTCAGCTAAGGATTTGGAATCTTGAAGGTGGGTTTTTCCACTTGAAGCATTTTATTTTTTTTTTTTTTTTTTAAAAAAAGCATATATACTTGCCAGTTTTAATTGCCACCTGTTTGTCAAGACCGGGATGAGAATTTACCTCTCTACTGCTAATGGCCTTTCTGATCCAGATTTTGTAAGATGTAAGGGATGACAGACAGCAAATGCATGATCTTCAGCACAGATTATAGCTGCCAGCTGAGAAACAAGCAAGTGGCTATTCTCAAATAATGAAAGATCTTGAAATTGGAACAGTTGCTTCTTCTAAGTTTTGGGGTGCTTGTGGTGGGAAATTACAATGTGCAGGTGAAAGCGTGTTCCTACTTAAAGTACATAGCACAACCGGAATGACTTCAACGGAGCCATACAGTTTAATAGCTACGATGTGTTACTTATGGGTTACACAGCTAGCATCTTTGTCATCTGAATTCAGGACTTAAGGTTGGATTGGGCTGTAGCATGGTTAAGTATGTACTCGCCAGCTAGCTACTTTTGTTTGTATTGGTCTTATCTTCATTTACTGTCAAAACCCAGTCCCCACTTAAAACACCTCCTTTCCCTTTACTGATAGAAAACACTACTTGAAGCTGAAAGATCCGTAGGGTAACTGGATGGGGCTAAAACCAGCAAGCTGGGCTGGATGGCATAATGCTGACCTTACTGGAGCTTACTAAGTACAGTTTCCATTTGGAAGGATCAAGAACACCACCTGCTGTTCTTCCAGAGAGAAGCAAAACTCCGTAGTTGCAATAAACAGCAACTAAAGAATGTATATTTTTTTTTTCTTAATTCCCTTCATCTTCCCAAAAATCTTTGAAACTACATCTTCTAAAGCGTAAAGACTACGCTATTCCTCTTGCCCGTGCAGAAGGCATTGCTGAAGAACTTCGGCTAAGCGGATTTTCACTGCGAACATTCCACAAAGCAAAATGTTGGGCAATAACCTTTAAACAGTAGTTGAAGTCCATACGCGGACTAGGTTAAAATCTCTGAGGAGTGTGAGAATTTTTAAACCCCTAAGGTTTCAGGGAGAGCAAGACTGTGAAACAGTATCAGTCTGTGAAAGCAATCTTCCTCTTAAAGTCCTGAAAGTTCAAGAAGAGCTGTGTGCTTAGGTCAAGGCCAACTTATGCTCTACTGTGACAAATGAGATGTGGAAGATATCATCAAATGCCTCCAAAATCAGGACCATCTGTTTACAGAACACCTTAGTTTAAGTATTTGTTTCTAAGATCAATCTGGTGCCCCATGGGCCAGCATTTCAAAGCCTGCTTAAAAATGACTATCATGTTCAGTTCAAACAAGGTTCTAAATTAAAATTAAGTTTTGCAGTGGCAAATATGTATTAGAGTAGGAATTCATTCTTGTCCACCAGCCTGTTCATGAGCAGATGCCAAAGGAGTGGTCACCATTCTCAGCAGAGTCTCCACAGTGAAGTGTCAGGAGAGTTCATGGAATAGTCTTTATGAGTTATTATTTTGTTTTGTGCCTACCCTAGAGACACCCTATGGCAAAGAAAAAGTACTTCACTATAGACAATTTTTTATTACCAAAATAGATTCCAAAGCCTATTTTTATCTCAGAACGATTTTTGTGGCTCCATTGTTAGTGCTATACGGAATGGTGGCAGGGGGCCTAAAATGCTGATATACAAACGATTTCTCATAAAGTCCTAGTGCAGATCCCCTAACCTGGAAGAGGGAAACAAGTCACTATTTTTCTTTCTCCAGTTGGTACCATAAAACTTGCTTTAAGCAGCCATGTCACACGGAGCACTGAAAAAAATTGCTTGCTCTCCAGTTACATCAGAAAGCGGTCAAGGAGTTCTGCCGCTGTTACCTAGGAACAACTTCTACTGTATCCAAAAAGTAGAGACACTGGTGTACTTTCAGATGATTATCAAAATCTGCAAAGCATCTTGGTCTGTGCCAATACGAACTGCAGTCAGGTGCCAGATACAAACTTTTTTTGCAAGCACAATGACAGAAAGGGGAATACTAATGAATACTTTGGCACATATGAAGTCTTTTATGGCTCATTTAATACCCAAAGGACAGCAAGTCATAATTAAAGCCAATAATGGCAACTCCAGACAACCAGCCAAATATTTTCCTTGTGCTGTCAATACACCGCTTTATATTATCTCACATTGTACTTAAATAGTGTAGAGCACACAGGCACCAGGAGAAAAAATTCCAGCATGACTGAGTACAATCAGTAACTAAATCCAATTATGCCTAACTAAAATTTGTTTATTGTGCTCGCAGTGCTTTGCTTTTATTGTCCAAATATTTCTTAAAGGACAGGTTTTTTTCACCAAATACTTTGTGTCAGCTTTGAAATTGTTTTAATTTTTAAATACTTAATTCTTTGGAGCAGGGCCATGTATCCTTCATGAGGAGAAGGAGCATAATTTGTTCATGAGGTAAAAAATTTGCCATGTAAAAGCTTTTTTACTACATCCTATATATACTAGACAAAATGCTTTAAAACTATAACGTCTCCAAATGAGAAACAAATGGTTCCATGAAGACTAGAATCTATGTTAATGATTTGATGACTGGAGTGTTTTGATTGCAAAATTCTCAGCAACAGCAATGAGGAGGTCGAAGTCTTTTGTCTTTGTTTGATTCTGTGATAACTTTTACCAAACATCTAACTAGACCTCCTTGAGTCTTCCATCCACTTACAAAAGCCTGGGTATTTCCAAAGTCAGGAAAGATCAGTCCAACCCAGCTGAAGGCAAATATTTTGTAATAAATTCTGACTCTCAGAATAGGTTTGCAAAATAAATATTCCTCCAATACTTTCAGTCAACTATCACTTCCCAGAGCTGTCATTTTGTAAATTATATGCAACTTTTCCAGCAATTATAAAATGGTTCATATTTTCTTCATATTTTGCTGACATGGTATGAAAATAAACAAACAAATGTCCAGGTCTTAATCTCTGATGTCCAGTAGTATTGGCAGAAACAGGAAAGCAAACATAATGGATCTTATCTGTTAGTTCAGGTGCAAACTAAGCAGCTCATCAAACAAACATGGTTGTTGTCTTTTAATACGTGGTTACTGTCACAGGAGTTATCATGAAACCAAAACACTCATAGACTAAAAGGCCACGATGTAATTCGTCCCAGTGCTGTTACAGGAGAGGACAAAAGGATGTCTGGCTTCCTCATTTCCTGTTACAGGGCCTGACTCTATGGTGGCTCTCTGCGAGAAAGCAGTAAACTCTAGGAGGCACTTCCCTGCATGTATATAAGGACTCAGGAGCAGATCTGAATCTGCACACTGGAAGAAGACAGCTGCACCTTGTGAAGTAGATTTGTTCTCTTTAGAGATGAGAAAAAAGTGATGGGTTTCTAAGTCACTTTTTCTAAATAATTTTTTTCCTGGGGCTGTGCAGCTCTGCATCTTGTTCTGCATAAGCAACAAATTCATAGTCTGGCCCTTTACTGATAAACAACATGAAAAATATGCAACTGGCATATATCATTAGTCTCCGTAGTGCCTACAGCCATCAGACATTCTGGTGGTGAGGAACTGGTCATCCAGATAGGAATCTCAACACCAAATCCCAGGCCTAGACTGATCCCAACTAACTGAAAAAAAACTTCTACTGACTTCAGCAAGAAAAAAAATCTAAGCCGCAGCTTTCTTTCAAAAATATGTCTATTTTTCTACTGAAAGACTGTACTATAAATTTTGGTTTATACTACATTTATTCACAAGTTCTAGTTTTGAAGACTGAAGAAACTACTAAATGGCAAAAGTAAGGGACAGGAACTCTATCAAAAAGAGGCAACTCAAATCCAAACTTTCAGTTCAATCTGAAATTTTTTCAGCCTTTCTGCTCCTCTGAAGTGGATGTGGTGCTGCAGGCAATGACAGCTTCAAGAAAATACATGTGTCAAGTGCAGTGCTACATGTGTTCATAAGTAGGGATCGAATCCCAGAAACTTCCACTGTTCCTGTCCAAAACCCAGACTTTATTTTTTATTTAATGCAGTAGGATTTTGGTGTGTTTTAAATACTATGATTTTATATAGTAGCATTTCCTTCCTCCTCTCTCTTCTCTCTACTTTTGAAAAAAAAACTCATCACCTGTTTTGAAGCCTCAGAAAAGGATGTATCTAGACAGCTAAACTCAAATGAGAGAGTGAGTGATGTACATATAGCTCACAGAAGAGATCGGCAGTCAAAGCTCCTGTATCAGTCAGGGTGCACACACAGACAGTCTAGCACTTTGTGGTAACATTTGCACAAGGCAATCCGTATCTGTTTAATGAAGGATATAAAAAGATTTGCACAAATAAGTGATTCCTGCAGAGATGAAGATGATTTACTGCATGATAATTCACATCATCTCGCCCCAACCTAATTTCATTAACTCTTGGTAATGGGGGAAAAAAAAAACCCTCACGTTACAAGTGCATGAGGGCCATTAAACCTGATTTGTTGTCTTAACCACGCTGCAAGACAGACAGAAACAAATGATATCTTTTTTCCATGGAATGTTAGAGTGTGTGTACTGAGATATTTTTCTTCTTCTACTAGTCTGGCGCATCTGTGCAACTTTGCTGCCATCTCCTGCCTTCTAAGGAAAAATAAATTATTCGCATTTAAAATAATTGCTGGAAGTCAAAGTGGCACAGTGCTGCTGCCAGCAGGGAGGCCTGCATTTAAAAGAATTTTGTATCTGGCCTGGACTGGTTACTCAATATGCTAAGGCAGAGACTCAAACTTTTCATTCCTCCTGGGCTTTACTCAGAAAAAGCAGGAACTGCACAATACCTTTATATATTCTGAGGAGACAGAGAAAGGAAACTCTTCTGTTCCTTCTGTTGTTCTGAGCAACTTCAGGGGTTACACTTTGCCCAGAGGACACTTGGACACTTCTATCCTGATACCATTTTTGCCCCTGTGGGCTATCAAGGGAACAGTGAACATAGCAGCATTTTTTTGAGAAAATGATGTTTTCAAGGTGTGACATGAAGGGATCAAAGGAGAACCCTGGCTCCTGTGTGTTACAGGAATTGCTTAATTACTTCAGAGTAAAGAAGGCTGAAGTTGGAAAGACCAGTACTGCCTTTTCAGCAGAACTCATGATTGGAGAGATGTACACAGGCTCTTCATTTCTAGACAAAGAGATTTTTAACAGGCAGGAATTAGAACAGTGTCATGAATCAGACTGACCTATTTCTCGTATGTATCTAAATAAGGCATAGACAATGGACCACCTCAGTAGTAGTCAGGTGTGAACTGTCAGCTTCTACAATCACAGAACAGAAGTTGTTCCTCTAACGGTTACAAAGAGAAGGGAATATTTTCTGCAATTGCATTTTTACACAAGATTGAAATCACAGTCTTATTTACTCTTAGGTAAGTTATATATACTTAGTATAATACAAGTATTCTTATTTTAATAAATAAACTGCTGCAAAATGTTTTTATTATAACACATAATCCAACAATTCTTACACAAGAAGGAAATAGTATATCTGGTATGAAAGGCTTCTGCAAATTCTACCTAAGGAAGCTAAAGATGGTAGAGATGACTCGTAAAATACTGTAAAGATCTCTTGGCTTATGTGAAGGATTTTTAAAATTTTATTTTTAATCCTGCTAAGTAATTCAAACAGGCATTGAAAAATGAGCCTTCTATCAATATATTTATTTTCATCTCTATGACTGTAGAGTTTCTTAAAAAAATTATACACTATATGATGACTACATGCAACATTCAGCCTTCTATTCATAACGGGATTAAAACAAGTAGTTAAAATGGTACATTTTTTATTTACCTCTGGTTTGGAATCAGTGCTGGTCAAATTTGCTCTATACTGGATATACAGTGATTCACTAGTTGGTTCACTTAGCCCACCCAGCTTACATCTTACATACTCTATTATGAACGGTTACAAATATGAGAATGGAAATGTTGTATGAATGGGACACTCTTGGCGCATAGACCTTCAGCCATGAAGTTACTTCAGCCTACATCTTTGCTTTCTTGCTTCAGGACAGGCATCAGTCATGTTCCCAGGTCAGAAAAGCAGCTTCCCACTGCCTAAATCTGTAAGGCCCCAGGTAAGGCTGCAGTTAACTACTGGCAGTTCAGGCAGAGGAGTGGGAGACAGGACTAATGAACTGCCTGAACCACCACTACCCAAGAGATGAACACACACAAATCTAGACCACGGAAGCACAGAAACACATATATGTAAATGCACCTGCCCAGTAAGGCACACTGTAGGACTGATGGAAAAAAGCTTGAGAAACTTAGGCCTACTGTCACCTACAGGGCACATCATTAGTAATAAACACACAATTGACAGATACAGAAGAATAAGAATCAAAGCTATTGCCAGCCCTCTTCCATTAAAGCATGTTTAATGGAGATCACTGGAGGCAGGCCCCTGTGTGAACAAGCCTGGTGAGAATCTAAAGAGCAGCACAGAGCACAAATATCTGCTAGGGGATGCTGGATCTCAGGCAAACTACTATTTTTGAAGTAGTAATTTTAATATATATATCTGTATGTTCGAAAAGGGATTCAAAATGATATTTCAAATCCTGTTCCAGATCCAGTTTTGATTTCCAGTTAAGATTCTGTCTTGGTTTTGGCTGGGATAGAATTAATTTTCTTCCCAATAGCTGCAGTGTTTTGGATTTAGTACCAGAAGAATGTTGATAACACTGATGTTTTCAGTTGTTGCTAAGAAATCAAGGACTTTCTCCAGTCTCCCATACACAGCTAATGAGCAGGTGTGCAGGAGCTGGGAGGGAGCATAGCCAAACAGCCAGCCCAAGCTGGCCAATGGAAATACTCCATACCATAGATGCCATGCCCAGTCTATAAAGCGGGGTTGGCTTGGGGGTAGGAAGCTCTTTCTCATTTCTGTGAGTTTGAATCCTCTCCGGTCTGGGAGTTCGAACTTGTCCAGGAGCTCAGTCTTTTTCAGTTTTCTGAAATTCACAAAATCCATGCGTTTGGGGTTCCACGATCGCTGCTTAGGGACTGACTGCAAATCAGTCATTGGGTGGTGAGAAAATTATGTTGTATATAGCTTGTTTTACACCTTCATTACTATGATTATTATTAGTATTAGTATCAGTATTTTTCCCTTGTTGTCTTATTAAATTGTTGTCTTATTAAATTGTCTTTTATCTTAATGCATGAGTTTCACCTTTTGTCCATTTTCTCCTCCCCATCCCACTGGGGGGAAGCGAAGGGGTGAGTGAGTGGCTGTGTAGTGCTTAGCTGCCAGCTGACAGGTTAAACTACCACAGATTCCGTTCTGCTCTCTGGTTAAAAACACAGCAGTCTGAAGCCACCAGTCACTGAATCAGTCTGGATTTTACCTCTGGAAGCTCTCATTCATTCAAACTGAATGTGGCTAGAATAAAAAAAAAAAATCTATGATGGAGAAAGGGACTGGAAAAGCCTACTACTTTTAGAAAGAGAATAGGTGCTGTAGGCCAAATCAGAGATGCTGAGGGGAGAAAAGTGATCTTCCAGCTCAGTGTCCAGCAGCAGCCAAAAGTCGGTATGTTGGACATCATCAGGAAGGTTACTGAGAATGTGACAAAGGGACCAGTCTGGCACTATATAAACCCATGGTGCACCTCCGCTTTGAGTTCAGAACACAGTTCCGATCTCTATGTCAGAAAAAGGCCAGTGGATCTACAGGGGGTAGAGAGAAGAGCAATGAAGAGGGTCAAAGGGATAGAGTGGCTGCTTTCTGAGGAGAGACTGAAAAGGCTGGAAATCTTCCATTTGGAAAGGTGAAAGCTGAGGAGTAGTTTAAGTTTACCAAATCATTAAGCTGGTTGATAAGGTGAACGCAGAAGTGCCATTCATCAAATCCTGTGACATTACAACTGATGTGGGGGAGGGGCACTCACTGAAACTCTCAGGGAAGTGGTTTAAAACTGATAAAAGAAAACACTTTTTTTACACAGCAGTTAGTGAATCCCTGGAATTTCATGTCCTGAAAGGCTGTGGAGGTAGACAGCATCAGCAAGTTCAAAAAAGAAGCGAGAAAGTATCTCAGATAACAGTATCAAAACAGATACTATAGAGAATAGTCAGAGGTGTGCTCTTTAAAATTCTTAATCCAATGATGCTAGGAGACTATGAGGAGAATAGACCACAGGAAGCAGCCAGGTTCACATGTTGTCCCTAAACAGTATCTAATTTCACTGCAGGAGACAGTGGGGGCCTAGACAGACCACTGCTCTAACCCAGTCAGACATTTTTTAGGTTATTACAAACAAAGCTTCTATGTTGAGAATCCCCTCCAAGCAAGAAAAGCCACCCTACTGTGCTATATTGGGAGTGTGAATGGTGCCAGTGCTGTAGCAGATGACTGGAAAACTGGCTAATGAGAGCATATAGGTATAGAAACACACATCTATACAGTGAGAGATACCAACAGGATTGTTCCACTTATGTGTCCAGACACCCTCCAGCAGCAGCTTGAAACTCTCCAGGACGGCAAAGTTAGAAGAGAGTTAACTCTTCACTGTGAGGCCTTGTAGTGTAGATAACAAAAGAGAAAGACTCACAAAATCTCTGGACACAAGGCAGAACAACTTGCACTGAAGGGCCAGCAATTGCAGCTACTATCACAAATAGTTCGGAGAGTTATAGAAGCAACTTACCAGTTTAACTACTCCAAGGGTGCTGCAGAGTGGAATAAAATATATTAATGGGAACTACTTTAACCATATTCTGCTTTCTCTTAGTTGTTGTTCGTTTAGGAACAGTGTTTTAATGCTTTCATTCTTGTCAATCACCGTAGCAAGAGAGAAATGGCTTCTTTCAACTTCAGTTAAGAAGAGTAGAGGTCTGTAATGTGCTCGGAGCATAACTGAACAATATTCAATAAAAGGAAAAAATGCATGGGTAAGAAGCTTATTCTTTGTTTTCATGTGTCTTGCATATTTTTGTAGTCACAAGCTTTGTTGATTAAGGAGTTTTATTTTTACCCTGCTTTCTCACCAGCCTCTCTGCTGCTGAAGAATGAATAGGAAAGTGTTGACCTTTCTCTGTACGTTCCAGTTAATAAACACAAATAACACTTTCTTGTATTTGTGCCTAGTTTGGATAAAACCCAGTCTGATAGATATGGTATCCCAGATGTTACATCTGATGATTAGGCAGCTTTAAAATGTAGCATAGCTGAATGTTATTAAAAGCACTAAAATAAAATTAAACCTTCATCCCTGTCATATTTTTTCTGCAGGAAAACACAGGTTTTTGAAAAGGTCAGTATAAACAAGAAGCATAATGATTTAGAGGAAGGTAACTTTCAATTTTAGCTTGTCTGTGTTAAGTACTTTGCAATAAACTGTCCATCAGTTGCTTATGATAAGCTAAACGGTCAGCTGGTAAGCTCTGTTGCTTTTGTGTATTCTAACACACTTCCAGTATGATCCAGAAAATCCAGGCGAGAGGTAATATATGTGATCACATGACTTGTTATCTTAAATGGTTTCATGTGTGGTATTTGCTCTAGTTATTTGACGTGACTCAAGTTGACCTCATTGTTTGTATGCTTGAAAGAGAACAATTATGTAACTACTAAACGGTATGGAAGACAACAGTGCCATATAAGACACAAAATAAAGTAGGAATGCAATGTCTACCAAACTGTCAAAACATCTTACGCCAACATAATAAGTACATTTTCTTTGTGTGGTCCTATATTATAGAACAATGAAAAAGCTAACATTCATGCTGCTACATCTGTGTTAATCAAGACATCTTGTAGTTCTTGCAGTCATTTGGAACCTACAGTTTTTGTGGTTCTCACTTACATCAGAACCTGAATATTTTCAGACAAGTTCCACGCTTGCCAGAATAACAAAAAAATAAAACAAGTAAAGCAGACACTAGTCACACTAAAAATAGCATCTTATGACAATGTTGTCAAATGATAACATACATAAATTGATGCATATATATCTTCAGTTATAAAATCTTTGCACATACTTAACATGAGTTTGGCAACATTTTAAGGAAGATGTTGAAGCAAGTACATCTTTAGTTTTGTCAGTGGTTTATAAAAACACTGTTGAAATAACATAGCATTAATCACAGCTGAACAAGACACAAACACTATAACTTTCTTCTTGGTACTGACCACCTTCTTGCAGAAGCATTTTTATTAACAAGTGTGAAAATGAAAGATGGAAGAATCATGGAAAACTTGCTGGTATCTATTTAATCTGATTTTGAAATTCTTTATTTTAGTTTTCCTGGCACCTATTTCATGTTTTTGTAAGTGAAAACATGCAATATCCTATGAAACTGCAAGGCATCCTCTAAAAACTATTTTTCTAGATTTCAAATCACCTTGAAGCCTTCACAGAGGTTTTTGTTGAGCAGACAGAGGTTTCAAGACAAAGTCCTTCTATTGTTCTGAAGCCTCTGACTCCAATCTCATCTGACCAAATGTCACCAGCTAGTGAGTGACTGAACAGACAACACCCAGCTGAACCAGCAGTAATGCTTCAGAAGGGTGAGCACTTTCTGCTGATCCTATAATGAACCAACTTAAAATGGGGGGCAACATGCTGCTGGAGGTACTTTAAGACAACATTAAACCGTGCCATAATTAAAGAGTTTATTATACATTCTGTCCAGTGTCCTGACTAAAGCCCACACGTGAGGAACTGCATGCTGTAGTTCCTAGTTCTTCCTCCTATTTCAGTATTTTCTATTCCCCATTCTACAGGTCTCTGGGGATGTTATGCATGTCCAAGAAAGTGCTCCAGTGAAGTACTGGAGAAAGGAAACTTCAGAAAAAATAGTAAATATCTTTGGCTATCACATGAATACCCAACTGACAATATGTGCTGGATTGTTACCTAGCATAATAAGCTTTCCTTGTCCTACTAGTAGAATTATTGATGCACATTGAGAGGACAAGAGCCTAGAGAATATGACAAAGTATTCTTTTGGAGCATGGAGGCCACTGTTGCCAGCTCTGAGGGAGGCAGACTTTGGTGCCTGAGGATTTATTAAAGTTTCCCCCAATGCTTGACACCATGATCTTGCCTCCAGATACTGTGTTTCTTTCAATACATGAGTAGGAAGATCAGTGTTAATTAGCATGACTTTCAAGCTGACCAAAGCAAATATCAATTACTGCTATTCCGCATGGTGATTACAGCTACCTCAGACACATTGCAACAGAAGAGTGGTTGCTTTGTTTATGTGTTAGAAGTGAATGGCAAAGGAAAGCAAACGTCATAATCTAGCTCACAGCCTTGGAATCAAGAAGAGTAGAAAAATATTTTTGCTTACCATGACACATCAAGTGTTTTGTTCTGGATTTCTTGGGACTTCTTTCAAACGTTTGGTGACACAGACATGAGAGAGAAAAGTAAATGGATCAGGTGGCTGATCAGAGTGCTTCTGTCCCCCAAATAGCTAGGAAGGAACTGTACAAAACTGCAGTTTTCAGGCCATGGCATAGCCTTAGAGCCTTCTGTTCTGCTCAGCACGGTCTGGTAGTAACTGTGGTCAGTCACATCCCTCACAGCTGTTCTTTCCCAGTCCGAAAGTGATACTGCACTTTGGAACCACAACATTTCCCACTGAGTCCTGAAGCCTACTTTGGTACCCTGAGGTAGTACCGCTCAACAGTGGTATTCTGAGCCAGAAAGCAACTATGTTGCCAGACACATGCTTTTCCATTTAAACACCATTCAGCCTTTCAGGGCTCTTTCTCTGCAGCAGCAATGAGGGAAGTATCAACACCGCTTAGGTGTTCCCTTCTAAGTTCACTGCTATGACATGATCCATTCCTTGTTGTACGTTTCAGAATTACTCTCTCAAGCAGAATGCCTTGAGGCGGTAATGGTTTTCCTGCATGTGTCTAGGTCATTCTGACCTAACCTCTTTCCTGTAATATTGTCAGACAACAGGCTAGCTGCCAACGTGCTCAACAAATGTAAAATGTCACTAGAAAGATTATGTTCTGTGATCAGTCCAGATTTCCTCCAACTCAAACCATTGTGAAAATCCTGGTATATTTAAATATTGCTGGTACCGTGCAAAGGTGGAGTAGGATTTCCATTTCTACTGACTGCTGTCTGAAAAGCTCCTCCAATCTCTAAGTTATTTTCATCCATGTCCAACATGGAAGATTTTTGAAACAGCACTTAGCTAAAAAGGGGAGCTGACATAAAAATGTATGCCAGCTTTCCAAATGCTAAATTACAATTACTTTCTTGCCTCACTGCCACCTACGAAGAATACACAGATAACTTAGAAATGGAAATACTAGTCTGCAATACAGCTGCACTTGAGTAAATATTTAAGTAATTGCAGAATTAGAAAGCTGAGCCTATATGATGCCACAATCTGTGAGCTTGTGGGGACATCTCCATCCCTGACTTGTTAAGTTACCTCTTTTATCAAAACCTTACTCTTCCTGGGCTTGGTGACGGATTTTATTTTTTTTTCCTGTACTACTGTGTACCTGACATTAATTTTGTAAAGTAGTAGGTCTCAATGGGCAAGGAAGTAGTTACCACTAATTGCATTAAGGCGAGAACAGGAAACAAGGATACTCTGGGAAGTATGGGAGCCAAGTGGACGCAAAGAGGACACCTTTGTGGATTATGTCATCTCCTCCAACGAGCAATCCCTGGTCCCTGAGCCAAGCAGTTCTATGTCATTCATGCCCACTCTGCTACATGGCCATGCACAGCAGTTGCCTGTGTCTGTGCTGACAGCTGGGGTGTGGCTGGGGAACTAGGACTATCTGGATTAAAACCAGCCAGGGTTCAGTCTCTAAATGAGAACATGGAGACTCCAAAACAAAAAGAGCTATAAGGGGTCAAAAACCTGAAGAGTGGACACTGGGAGCAGATAAACAAGGAGAATGAGACAGGCCAGGCATAACACAGACTGGAGAACATGTGGTAGAAGTCACTTCTCAGGGGGGAGATACAGGAATTCATCAGTCTGTAGGGGAACACAGTGTGTTGTATACACTCCTACAGAGCAGCAACACAGGTTCCTTGTGCAATAAAAGCTATCCAGGAGAATAAATTCAAATAATAGCATACAATATGTACAACAGTGCCTAATACAGAAAATCTAAGAATTAGTTAGGAGATGATATATTGGGTTTAAGATACCTTTTATTGATAACAAGAATTATTTAGATGTATCTAAGAAGTTACAAAATGTATAGAATCCCAGAATATCACAACACTTTAATATTAAATTTATTTAGGTGTGGACTTCTCTATAAGTTTGTGGAATGTTCAGCTAGAGGCATAAACGTCCATCTTCATTTGTTTAGTAAGAACAGTGTCTGTGGCCTTAAATGGATTTCCAAAGCACATAGTTGCTGAGAACTGACCTTTGAAAATTCTAAATTAAATCTGCATGTGTATGCCAGTGTTTAGGTGTTACTGTTTAGCTTTGGAAAAAGCCGGTTGGAAGTTTAAGAAAATGGGAAATGCATCAAGTTAGAATCTTTTTCCTATTACCTCTTGTAGGAGTCTGTAGTCTTTGTGAACTCATGTTTTTCTTCAGCAAATCTGAAAATAATTTTCAAGGAAATCAAAAATATTCTGTTAAGCTTCCAGAACTATCTGTTGCTATTAGTTTGGTTATTTTCCCTCCATATACAATTCTTGAAAAATACGTATATATACATGGTTAAAGAGGTTAGGTGGTACATGCAGATATGACCTCGCTTGGACAGACAACTTTAAAATTCAAAATGCCTTGAAAGGCAAAGTGGTAAGAGAGAAATAACAGTTCATAAAGACTGTAATATATTACAACAGAGAATATTATTTTCAAAATGTATAGGCTTATGGTTTACCTTGATGAATTCAACACAGTTAACAAAATGGAGTTCAGTGTATCTCCCACAATCTTCATTTTTTCTCCAGATAGGTGCCTTTTCCTGCCCCATGTTTCTCTTGTTCTTCTTGTGCCATCTGATGAATCCTTTGCCTGCCTTTCTGGTTACTAGAAGGCACTGAAAAGAATACAGAAAATAGAGAGGACTTCCTGGTCTCACTGCAATATGAAGGCACACTTTAGCCTTGTTCAGCTACGGGAGGGAAGAGGCAAAGCCTGCACTTCACCTTGAGAGATTTAATCTCTGTTCCCCTTGTCACTAGGCACTGGAAAAAGCCCATGGTTGATACCCTTTATTTCAGGCAGCATCGCAGTTTGTCTCACTGCATTTTCTCAGGATGGACATTTTTACTGAAGCAGTAATGTCTACTGCCTACAAGCACTTTCAGTGACATGTTTTCAAACAGGCAAAAACGTACCAAGGAGGACGCAGGTTTTCAGTGGCTGCCAGGCAAGACAAACCACCACTTTTCTGTGGCTCCGGGGACATGCTTATATACTGTTTTTCAAAGCTCTGCAGGAAATGATGAGATAGATACCAATTTCTTCCAGCAGAGAGCAGCTAACCTTTGGAAATCTAACTTGCATATTACAGCCGAGGCTTTCACTAATATGGTACTTTGAGGGAATCTCTGTGAACACAGACACAATGCAGTCAGCTGTCTTCAATACCAACATTGACGGACTCCTCTTCGCTGTGTACTAGAAGTCCCCTCTGCACTCCTGAAGCAGCAAACCAGCTCTCTCTGTCCTTACTCTAGTTGTAGATATGTAGCTTTCCCCTAGTCACTGCTTCTGGCAAGGAAATTGTTACTCTTGCAAAAGTGGAAATGGAAAAACCTGCATTTCTCCAAAGTGCCAGCTGCACAAAGAATAATGAAGTTCCAAGGTTTAAACAGTGGTCTGCTCTGGCCACTCTTGATGTAAAAAGATACTTTCACTCCCCTCCCCTCCAGTTACAGTCCTCCTACTCTTTAATATTTTGGTTCACTTTATCGGACTTTGATGGATTAAAAACAGAAAACAAACAGTATCCCTTCCCCAATTCAGAAGAACACTTTTTGCTGCTTTTCTTGGCTGAGTGCTCCTTTCATACTCAGAGGTTATCCTTGGGATATCTCCCAAGGCAGGCTCTGCACAATGGCCCAGCACCAAGAAGAGTGGCTGTCTAGTGCCTAGCAACACTGACATGACCTTGAGTGGCTTAATTTTATAATTGCTGTCTCTTAGATAGTATGTGAACTTGAACCAATCTCCAAGACACATAACCACACCTAAATTTCCTAAAATGAGCAGACACTTTCACTGGCCTCAGTTCCCTTACTGAAGGTTCCAAGATATAGTGCCTGTTTTCTTTGTTTTTCATGCATGAAAGAACAGCAAATCCCAGAAGCAGAACAAGAGAATTCATTGTTTCCCAGAACTGGTAATGCTTTGGTGGCTAGTTTGGTTTAGGGCAAAATTAGCTAAAAAACTCCAAAGAACCACCCTCCTCATTCAGCTCTATGGTCTTATTATTAAGCAGCAATTGCAAATTTGCATTGACCTCAGCAGAGCCAAGATTTCATCCCAAACACATTATCAGTGCAGATGACTATGCTCTACTGTGCTGGAGATCTGTGATCCATATTCTCAAATTCTTTCTAAGAGTTTGAGAGAGCGCTTGCCACAAACATCTTCTGAGTAACATCAATGAGGAACTAGCGTTCTAAAGGTAGTTGTTCTCCTTCAGAGTAACTGATTACATTCACAATGTAGTTAACTTCTGGATCATACTAGTCGTTTAGATATCTTAGTACTTTTTCAAAAGCTGGCAACATGATACTTGAAATCATATAATTTATAAGTATTAGGGGAGCATATTCTGGTAGCTTTTCCAACTTCTGACCAACAACTGAATAGTTTGGCAGTCAGTCCTTCAGAGGTAGAGGACAAACACAGAATTTGGAGAAAAATACACTTGCATTTCTTGGCCATGTAATAATCTTTATAAGAATAAAAATGCATCCAAATTAAATGAAGTTCATCACAACATTTCCATGACATCTGTCCGATAGTGCGGTGGGTTGACCTTGGCTGGCCGCCAGGTGCCTACCATGCCACTCTATCACTCTCCTCCTCAGCAGGACAGGGGAGAAGAAAATAAGATGGAAAAGAACTCGTGGATCAAGATAAAGGCAGTTTAACAAAGCAAAAGCAAAGGCCATGCGTGGAAGCAAAGGAAAATCAAAAGATTTATTCTACACTTCCCATCAGCAGGTTATGTCCAGCCACTTCCCAGGAAGTAGGGCTTCAGTACATGTAGCAGTTTCTCTGCAAGACAAACATCGTACTAACGAATGCGCCCCTCCTTCTCTTAGCTTTTATTGCTGAGCAGACGCCATATGGTACGGAATATCCCTTTGGTCAGTTTGGGTCAGCTGTCCTAGCTATGTCCGCTCCCAAGATCTTGCCCACCCCCAGCCTACTGGCCTTTGGGGATGAGAGGGGATGTTGGAGAGACAGTCTCGGTGTGTGGGAGCACTGCTCAGCAGTAATCAAAACACTGGAGTGTTATTAACATCTTTCTAGCTACAAATACAAAGCACAGCACTATGAGGGCTGCTGTAGGGAAAATTAACTCCATCCCAGTCAGACCCAATACAGACGAGTTGATAAGCTTGCCAGTTTTCTGGTCTTTTAAAATTTTGAGGGCAATGTTCAATGTACAACCAAACTTTTGGCTACCTATATTGATTTGCTGCAGACAAGTGATTGCCAGATGCCATGATAAATGTTGGTATTTTCCTTTAAAGTGTGCTGTTTTCCCCCTCTAACATGTGAAGGTGTTGACTCACAAACATGGGCAGATTTAACTGATGGTGGCCTTCAGCTGCCTATCTTTATGATTGCTCTTTGCTTCCCACGACAGGGAAATGGAATAATCTATTCAGCCATTTCTAAACTGTTCCACTACAAAATCAGGACTGATTCTGCTTATGTTGTAGAATGTGGTGATTTGGGAGTATTTTTGCATGCAGTTCAACTGTCTCTGCAGTAGAGGTGACAGTCTTTGGAAGAAGCAAGTCATAGGCACTGGGAAGGCCTCCACTTCCAAGTTGAGTCCCACTGTGCTGAATCCTACTGTGTCACTGTTGGGTGTTATCAGCTGTCTTCAATTCTATACAAGAAATCAACAGCACATTGTTTATGAATCTCAACAGAGGTCATAATTCCTCCTAAGACTTGGGATATGAATAATATGTCTCTATGATACACCAATGGTGACAGTCATTGTTAGACTATTTACAACATGCATTGGCATTTAAAAACCTTGCCAATGAAGTTTGTAAAATCACATTTTCTAAACTTTCAGTAAAATCATTTCTTGCAAAACCTTTGAGTGATCATTTAAGTGACCTAACCACTTATTTCCGACAGATATAAGGAAGAAATTCTTTACTATGGGGGTGGTGAGGCACTGGAACAGGTTGCACAGAGAAGTTGTGGATGCCCTCTCCCTTGGAAATGTTCAAGGCCAGGCTGGATGGGGCTGTGAGCAATCTGGTCTAGTGGAAGGTGTCCTTGCCCACAGAAGGGGGCTTGGAATTAGATGCTCTTTAACGTCCCTTCCAACCCAAACCATATGATTCTATGATTCTACAATTTACATAATAAATGAGGTTTTGGATCTCTCTTTAATCAAAATCTAGAATCACATATCTTACTTGGAAATATGAAGAGAACTGGGGCTCTGATTGACCCCATGTTTATATTGGGAAGTACATAACACACTGCAAAGTTATAAAATACCTGCTGATTTCTATTTGTTTTAAGATTAGGCAATATGTATGCTTGATTGATATTCCAACTTAATGAAAGCCCAGTAAGTTCCCTGCAAGTTATGTAAGAATAATTTTAAAGTATTTCATGAAAGAATAATTTTCCATTAAAGAAACTGGGACACTTCTAAATGCCTTCACATATTCACCAGCTAAAAATATTTTACCATAGGAACCACAAAACTTATCGCTAATGTTCAGTAATTCATCATTATTTCTTCAGTAAAGCAAGTAATTCCCAATAATTCCATATTAATTAAATGTAGTATTAATTTTCATAATTAAAAAGTACCTACTTGGAACTAAATTGTAATGACATTGTGTTCTTTAGCATTTTCACAGAATCACAGAATGTTCGGGGTTGGAAGGGACCTCTGTGGGTCATCTAGTCCAACTCCCCTGCCGAAGTAGGGTCACCTAGAGCAGGCTGCACAGGACCTTGTCCAGGCGGGTCTTGAATATCTCCAGAGAAGGAGACTCAATTAGTTGCATAAAGCAAGTTTGAGTTAGCTCAAGTTCTCCTTTCTGTGGATTTTTAGCTTTAAATTTGATATCTTGTGATTTTTTCCAGTGGGTATGAACATGAAACACAACAAGTAAGAGCTACAGAAGCTACTTCAATAAGATCAATGATATGGCAGGTAAATGTTGAGTTGAACAGGAAGAACTTATCATGAGGTGGTAGGAATTGTTTCCCAGAGGACTGAATAGAGCTCTGCTCCTGGGATTTCTAAAAGTAATCTCAGTGCAGGAGCATGAGACTGAATGGGTCTCAGCAGTTGGGGGAACATATTACACATTTTTGTAGTAAAGTTCTAGCTTATTCTGTTATTTCTATCCAAAGCTATTTGCTCTCTTACTTTGTAGCTAATTAATTTTATTTAAAGGTAAATAAAATGTTCCATGTTGCTTTGTTTGTTTTGCCATATGCCATAGTTCTGTAACTGATCTCTTCGCTAAAATGTTGTTGCATCCAGGTGTTGGTGAGATGTGGACTGCATTACTTCAAACAGGAGTACTGTTCACTGTCTCATGATGTGGTTTGCATTATGAAGAAAACTAATTTTGGGGGGATAAGGGAACCCAAAAGGCCTATTCTATTTTTATTTTTCATTACTTGTTTTTTTGTAATGCATTCTCTCCTACAAATAGATGCTTAACTGGATTTTGACCTACATTTAGCGTTCGTGGACCTTATTCCCTTTACTTTCTCTGGTGAGTTTAATGTTCTGCTGTGATTTGCAGAGCTACATGGGTATGAAAGCAGTTTGAGAGAGAAGAGTTGACTCAAAGGAGCTGAAGGAAGGAAAATGCCCAAATCTCATTGAAACCCATCACGGAACTAAGCCCCAGCCTTTGGTCCTGCTGTTCTTTTTTTGTCTTTTGTTCCTTCAGAAAGGAATTCGTGGCCCCTTGGTGAATGGGAAGCAGAAGTTCAGATATGATCTCCATCTCACATACTGATGACTACTGGAATTTGGGAAGATATGCAGAGAAAGGGTGATTCAATAACTGCCTTGTTCTTATGCACTTTATGTAAGCATTTGATAGTTTTGCTTTAGTTGCTGTGATGTATACTAACTATATAATAATGTTGTTCAATGCTTATGTGATCAGCTCACTAGTTTTTATGATAAAACACTTTGATATTAATCTAAAACCAGAGTATAAATCAGTAAACAATGTAAAACTCACAATCATTTTCAATTGCAGAAGTATTCACTGGAGCATAGACATCAATGTGAAACCCTTAGGCAGGACCTTCCCTAAGGGATTTTGCAGGGCAAAGGAAGAAAATAAAATAGAAGCAGTGTATAGAACAGTCCAAATCTTCCAGATATATCACATGGATCCACACAGACCTTTGGGATGTATTTTTGTGTAGAGTCCCCATACCTGTGCACAGCACAAGACCCTCTGACCTGATTGGAGGAAGCCTGTATCTGAGGCATGCAATTTGCTTAGCAAAGAACAATTGAGCTGCTATTTTTAAGAGAGGTTTTCCCTATACTGAGGATGCCACAGGAGAATCTTAGCACTTGGTCTATCAGTGTTTCTGCAGAGCTGGTGGAAGTTGCACTTCTCTCCCACAGATTAGTAGAAGGGATCACTGTTTCTGTTAGGCAAAAGAGTCACCAGATATCGAACTCCTCTGTTCTACCCCCTCTGAGACCATCTCTTTCCTTCAACATTTCATCCAAATCATGATTTTTCTCTTCAAGGAGTGAATCATGGCGCCCTGCCTGTGTCCTTGTTAAGATCTCAGCTAGAAAAATGCTTTTGCTTAAGAAAATAACATCATGGGAAAAGCCATGGCAACACAAACACTTGTTTTGCCAGAACATTTATACTGGATGGGTGGGTAGTTCAGATGGCCATGAACACTTAAAGTTCATTTTTCTAGTAATTCCCCATGGCACTTTCTTCAAAAAATCTGTTACAGAAAGACAGGCATTTCAGTGGAAACTGACAGACTTAAAACAAATATGATTACCTTCTTTTCATAATTTTTTCCTGTCACCTTAGCAATCTAGGGAAGGCAATTTCTAGTCTAAATACACTGGATTGTATTACACCTTTTCAACTCTTCAATCTTTTCTAAGATTTATTTTTGCATCCAAAATCCTAATAACAGCCTGTAATACATTTACATTCCTGCATTCTTGCCTCTGTTTTGTTGGGTACACACTATTCCTCCTTCTTTTTTTTCTCTCTCCCTTTGGTAATATAATCAGTCCACATTTTTTCAGATTTGGACAAAGAGAAATGTTTCCAGCCACCAGTTAGTGTTCAAACAACACAAAAAGCACCTATAGCCTTCAGGCATGAATTTAAAACATTAAACTGAATGCAGAAAGAAGCAATACGAAATCTAGGATAAGGAATTCAAAGCTGTCTTAGAAATTTCACAGATTCAGAGACCATAAGGCCAGGGTGAACAAACAGAGCTCTTAGTTTGACTCCTGTTTGTCAAGGCCATTACATTTTACCTATTTATTACTATATTGAGATCCACAACTCTGTTCACCTGAAGTACTGCTTCTAGAAAACACACTACATTGAAGTGAGAACATCAAGAGGTAGAAAATTAGCAACTTCCCCAACACTGATTAATCATGCACACTGTTAAAAAGCATGCCTAACTTCATCTTACTGCACTTGGTTCTCATTTTTTCCTCTTTCTGCAATATTAAAGAGTCCTTATGTCTCTGATAACTTCCCACAGAGAAATTATTAGTGAACTCATCTACTCACTCTTGGTCCATAGATCTGTTCAGACTGTACCAATATATGCTTCCCAAACTGCTATGCTGGATCTCAATTCACTTGTAGCACTAAGCTTTTCTCAGCAGGCTACAGCATTACCTCTTCTATCAGCCTCCATGGGACATACATTTCCTGGACACAGGTTCTTTGTTCCCTCTTCAGAGAAATAGACCCAAAACTGATCTGTCTCCAGTTTTCAGAATCCCAAGGGAACCCCAAGGTATTCTCTGCAAAATCATAGTTGGAATTACATTTTACACCTTAGGAAGTACCTAAGGTGGAAGGTATACACACTATAACACGTTGGATGCATTTTTAAAACATTACTGCTCTTCACTTGGATAACCCAAGAAATATAATGTGTATTTTCTTGTCACTTCCTAAATCACTTGTTACCAGTAGATACCATACAGTCTGGATTTATCTAGAACCCTTCTCTGAAAGCTCCAGCCAGAGTCTCTCCTGTCCAGCTCAGTTCCTCAGATCTCATGTCCTGCAGCTAACTCAGACCTCCTGTTCCATGTTTTCTGTTCCATCCTATAAAAAATCTTTCAATTTCTCTCTCTAGTACTTTTATGTGCTTGAGCCTTTTCCACTTTATATTCCAAGCAGCTGGCTTCTTTATTTTTTTTTGTGTTGAAGTTTCATTCCTCTGCAGAAACATTTGGAGTAAAAGGTTCATCTAAACTCCTTGACTAACTGTTTGGTCAAACTATATGATTTAAAACAAAGGACTCCTTTTAATTCCTCATCTCAGACAGAAAGGCTTTCTTACCAAATGTGGATACATATTCATACATAGGCATTAAAAACACACCTAAAAATTAAAAAACAGGCAAAAGTTTCCATTACAAAAATAACACTCTCTCAATTATCACAACTATGATTAATTATATTTTTTGATCAAGGTAATCTTTTATCAGGTCCTGAATTATGAAAATAAAAGAAGCAACACTTCTGTAAAACCACTTTAGCTCCTGATCCTGTAAGGATGTGCAAAACCCATTCATGAATTGTGTGGGAAGCTGACAGACTAGGGGCACGCCATCTCAGGCAGCATCTCAGGGCAGGTCTGACAGAGGTGGCTCTGCTTCCCTATTTTGTCCTTATTGGCTCTTGTTGCACAGCAGGGGTCCTTGTGATCTCAGCTGCTCAACAGCTCGTGCCATACATGTGGAAACAACATACTTCTTCAATCTATCACAGTATTTAAGTCTGCTAGAAAGACACAAGCATCCGCCACAGGGAGGGAAACCAACAGCAAGTTGCTTTGTACTGTTGAAAACAGACAGAAAAACCAGTTCTTTTAAAAGATACTCAGACTGAAATGTCACAGAGTCGGGCTTTGACATACTGTGAGTAAATGAAGCAAATAATGAAAAGGCTGGCAGAACAAACATGGGCACGCAATGGAGAAAATACTGCCTTGGCATGGGGACCTACATGAGTGATGTGCAAAGCCATTCTGCAGAGAAGACCAAATTCTTGGTAATGCAGGTTGGCGGGGACGAGATCGCAGAGAGAAGACCCAAGGCCATCATAAGGGACTTCAGGGCACTGGGGCGACTGGTTGAGGGATCAGGGACGCAGGTGGTGTTTTCCTCCATCCCATCAGTGGCAGGGAACAGCACTGTAAGGGGCAGGAAAACTCACCTGATTAACAAATGGCTCAGGGACTGGTGCCATCGGT
>Ga0065711_1034158_pt1 | contig 24226 bp, 14 predicted proteins | sample Hoacrofraction12_FD_59098 | JGI IMG/M metagenome (GOLD analysis project Ga0065711, IMG submission 59098) | Hoatzin crop microbial communities from Cojedes, Venezuela - Epithelial fraction 12 v2 (version 2) | ecosystem: Host-associated > Birds > Digestive system > Esophagus > Crop | place... | reverse complement strand
GGCCAACGGCATCCTGGCTTGGATCAGGAATGGTGTGGCCAGCAGGAGCAGGGAGGTGATCGTGCCCCTGTGCTGGGCACTGGTGAGGCCGCACCTGGAGTACTGTGTTCAGTTTTGGGCCCCTCACTACAAGAAGGACATTGAGGGGCTGGAGTGTGTCCAGAGAAGGGCAGCAAGGCTGGTGAAGGGGTTAGAGCACAAGTCTTATGAGCAGCGGCTGAGGGAGCTGGGGCTGTTCAGTCTGGAGAAGAGCAGGCTGAGGGGGGACTTTATCACTCTCTACAACTACCTGAAAGGAGGTTATAGTGAGGTGAGTGTTGGTCTCTTCTCCCAAGTAACCAGCAATAGCATGAGAGGAAAAGGCCTCAAGTTGCGTCAGGGAAGGTTTAGATTGGATATGAGGAAAGATTTTTTCACTGTAAGGGCTATCAAGCATTGGAACAGGCTGCCCAGGGAAGTGGATAAGTCACCATCCCTGGAGGTATTGAAAAGACTTACAAATGTGGAGCTTAGGGACATGGTTTAGTAGTAGAATTGACAGTGTTAGGTTAGTGGTTGGATTCGATGATCTTGAAGGTCTCCTCCCACCTAAATGATTCTATGATTCTGTGATTCACTTAATTATTTGCGAGCATCCCTCCTAACATGGCATCAGCATGTGCAGATGGACTCCAGCTCCTCTAGTGTTGTTTGCTTGGGTATTCAATAGCTATGCAAGCATGGGGGCAAGTGAAGGTCCCCAAGCCACCTAGGAGGGAGGTGTAGTGACACAGCTTCCTTGATACCTGTACCTGATCTTGGGCAGAGTGTCATGAGGTGCCACCTGGCACTGAGATGGCCCACGTCGGGGTCCAGCTCTCTGCAGAAATGAGGACTGTTATCACCTACTTCCCCACGGCGCAGAGTGGAAGTGGGAGCCAAGACATGACACTGCATGTGCCCCAAGGGAAGCAGGGATGCAGAATGGTTCTCCCTGTGCTGCCCTAGGAAGCAGTGAATCCTCTTCTGCTTTTAGCTTGACCCAATGCTCATGAGTGAAGTTTAGTGCAGCTGTTTGCCCCCAGCCCTGTTGGGTTTAGAGATTCAGATCCTTTAGACTGGTTTTGTGCAACAGTTTTGTGAAGGCCAAATCTTGGCACCACGTCTGTCTGCTCATGAAAATCTGCATGGCGGGCCCAGGCTCTTGTACCGTCTCCCCGACCTCTATGTACAGTCACAGGACTATAGCTGGGTGGCACCTTCAGTGCTGGAATATACCCAGCAGCTGCTGATACGATGAGCTGTCTCCCCTCAGAAGAGGATCAGAGGAAGGGATTAGCATACCCTCACCCTTTTCCCTTGCAAGCTGCCTTCCAGTCCACGGAGCTGTTGCTGGTGCGCAGTGGGAGTATGTTGCCAAGGTTTTGGTCTGCTTGTCTTACTCTGACAGCATTAAACTGCACCAGTATCGATTTATATACATAATACTGTGGCATCCAGAACTATTGGGAAACAGGCAAAAAGATTTCCCTTTGCAACAAAGAGAAAAAAAAAAGTTTGTCAGCAGAGGCTGGTGTCTGCTTTGGGGTGGTAACCGTATGTCCTTGTCTTACTGGCCCCCTCTGTCACTGTGCTGCAAACGCATTTAAAAAAAGCAACTTAATTTTTTTTCCAGGGAATCCCGTACCAGCCAAGGCAGAGAATGCTTTGTCCCAGAACCACTTGCAGCTGCAGAAGAAGTCTGAAAAAGTTTCTCATCCAGGCCAGATTGCAGTAAGTTCTTTTAAATCCACTGATATTTTGATTTGTTCATGGTTTTCACTGAGGGCATGTCTATACACACAGCTCCTCTGTTCGTGCTTGAGTTTGTGAGCTAATGAGTCCATCTGAGAGCCTGCGTGAGGCTGGCTTGAGCTTGCTGCTGCGTGAACGTGTCTCATCAGCTTTCGGTCCAGGTCTGACTTGTGTCCAGCTCAGGTCGTCGGCAGAGAGTTCATTTTTTCTGAACCTGCCTGGTCATACGTCTTTTAGAAAGGAAGGGTATGTCTTTAATATTTCAGGAAGACATTGATCACTTGTCATGCAACCCAGAAGTCAAGATCATGCCTGTGGCTTGTGCAAATATGCAGTGTGTGACTGCCTGGAATACGCTCTACCAGGCTGTGACACACTCAAGACTGGCCTGACTCTCCGTTCGCTGACGTGACACTGATGGAAAGGATGACTGCTGCTCCTCTGTCTGTCTTACTGACGCATTTCTGTTCTTTGGTGGTGGTTTTTTTTTGGGGGGGGGATGCCTGTCAGCCAGCTGGAGCTCACGGAGCCTTGTGCAGCAGCTCATATGTGGGGTGCTCGGTGTTTTAAACCTTTGCAGGCAGGCCTAGGTGGCTCCAGGGGATGCTGAGCAGGGAGCATGGGGCAGCTGCAGCTTACTGGAGTCCTCAACCCCTCCTGGCTTGTCAGGGACCGGAGGTTTGAAGAAGACTTTGTGTTTAGGCCATTGCCAGTGATGTGGGAGGCCTTTAGGTCCCGTAGGACTGGGGTGCCGAACTGCCGCGCGGGTGTGAGCCCTGGCTGTGGTGGTATTGCCTGTCCAGCCCCAAGGTGCTTGTACCCGCTCTGCGCAGGTGCAGCCTGTGCTCCGGCACGGCCCCGCAAGCCTCTGTACGAGATACCCACTTGTGAAGGACCAACCAAAGCATCAGCTTCCTAATAAAGCTTTTCTGGTGTGGAAGTGACAAGAACTATATTTGCTGGGGCAGTAAAATACTGCGCGTGCTGTTTGGCGATGGGTTTTTCCATGAGAAAAAAAAAAAAAAATCAGCAGAGTTTTCTTTACTCAGAGTCCAGGTTCCTTTGCCAAGGGGAAGGACAGTGTCAGCTCATTCTTAAAAGCAGCAGAATATTCCTCATCCAGTGACGAAGGCAGCAGCAGCGATGAAGATGACATGAACCACACAAGGTTGGCTTGATTTTTTTTTTTTAATTATTATTATTTTCTTCCTTTTTGTTACACACTTCTAAATATCTGGAAAAAATTGGTGTACACAAATACTACCTCCCCTCTGAAGTCACCATCAGTCATTTATGTCAGCTGTAATTAGGCAGTTTAATCACGCTATAATGAACTCCCGGGGGTAAATGTTTGCTCCATCAGATGTGTGCAGTGTAATAAGCTTTGATGACTTGCTGCCCTGGGACAATGAGGAGATGTCTCATTTTAACTGACTATCAGTAGGTAGTGCTTTTACAGGGAATACTTCACGTTAATATACATTTAAATGGAATTTTTGAAAGAAAAAGGGGGAGGGAGAGAAAACTGTACCCCTTCATGCTGTATACAGGTTGCATTGAAAAAAAACAAGGCAAACGTGGCCCTTGTATTCAGTTAGTCGGTTCACGCCAGGAGAAATAATTACCACTGAAAAGCTGATTCCTTCACCAGGGCTGTTTATTATAAAGAGGGGATAGTGTAAGCAGGATCTGTTTTTGTAAAATTTGCTGTATTTTTAGTATTTTTATTTTGCACAGTTGCTGTGGTTGCCAGAGGATGCTGTGGTTTGTACCAAGCTGATCTCACCTGAACTGTTTCTCTCTAGCTTTCCAGTTTCTCGTGTTGATTTTGTGAGTGACATCTTGTGGTGTTTCACCTGTCATGCGAAATGGGTGTTCTGCTGAGAAACAATGGAGCGTGAACAGCTGCTACTCCGAGTGGAAGAGAGTCGGGGGATCAGTTGGCCAGCCCTGCTGTTTGGAACAGCAAACAGATTGATTTTTTAGTATGGATGAATGAAACTTCTAATTTTCTTGCAAAGAGACTTCAGCTGAATTCAAGTTCTGGGATTTACATTGAAATGCATCACGGGGCCACAGAGCCCTTGCTCTGCTGACGTAGTTGCACATGCAGTTTTGTCAGTCTTCAGGAGGAGACGCACAGATTTGTAGCACTATTGGCAAGCTATTGCCTTGGCCTGGTACCAGTCCTTTCCCCTGTGCTGCTCTCAAGAAGGTAGCGGTTTTGCGCTGGCATATGCTCCTGATTTGCATTTCTGAAGTTCATTTTCAAAGCTGAGGGATGAAGAGGGAGGATGTTAAAAATCTTGTCGCTTATTCAGTGCACCTGAAAGAGCTGTCTTTTTACTGCAGTGCCTTTATTTTCTTACTGCTCCTCTTCCAAACCACCTTATTCTGATCTGTAAGAAGTTTTATTCACTCTAGGTCATAGAATTCATCCTAGAACTCAGAAAGACTCTACATAAAAATATGGATTTGCCCTGTAGCAATGACTTTGCTGTGTAAGTGTTAGATTGCTGTGATCCTTGCATGCTGTAATGATTTGAAGGAGTGGTACCACTGCCTTTGGAAATCTGCATGTGTTATTTGCATCCCCTCTGTGTGTGAGATCAACCAGTCCTCTAGAGAAGTGGAATTAGCAGAATGGTCCCTGTCAGGTTTGCCTTCCTCTGCACGCAGCCACCGCAAGAACTCCTGTAAAATCAAATGTATAATCTTGTCTGTTAACCAAGTCCCTTCACCCCAGCTGAACGCCATTTATATTAAAAGATAGATACTTTGGGAAATATATCCTGATTACTACCAAGTAAATAGCAAAAAGGATAGTAAGCAAAGTGAAGGCAGCAGCCAGCATCGAAACTTTGCATATTCTGGATAAAGTGAAGGTTTTTGTTTTTCTTGCTATCTAAAGCATGTGAATGCAGGATCTGAAGCCCCTTGCAGTCTGGAGGAGTGTTTCTGCGTGGGCTTTGGCTGAGACATCTTAGGCCAAGATTTAGTTGGCTGCTGAAAACAATCCGTGTTTTCTTGTTCTTGCCTGGGCTGTGGAACAGCTTTTGATGTCCGTGTTCCAGCTTTCATGGAGGTGCCCAGCAGGACTAGACTTGGGACATGCACATGTGCAAGAGAAAGAGCTTCATATTCTCTTGGACGGAGGTTGTTAACCATCCTGAGAAGGCTCATTTCCGAGGAAGCCAGGGCTAAGGGCCACTGTCTTTTACCAATAAAACAACTTGTGGTCTTGTTTTCCTTTTCAGCAAGATGAGTCAGAATTCTTTCACACAGACCAAGTTTTTGTTTTAAGGAAAGTTTGTCTGTGTATGTGATCCAGCATCTTACCTGCTTGTACAGCTATATCTGTTCCATTGCTGCTACTTTCTCCTACTCTACTGAGAGTGCTTCCTCCTTCAATGCCTGCAGCATTCACATTTCCCCTAAAACACAGAGTTTCCTGGGGCTCATTTCGTATAGTTCAGTTTCCTCTCACTGCTCTTTATATGCTGTTCCCTAGCAAAATTTGAACAAGGTGAGTGCAGGTGTGTGCTTGGCTAGGAATTGCTTTCCTCCCCCTAATAAGTGGAAGGTTGACATCATTTAAGATTAGCTGCTGCTTGCTTTCCTGATAAGAACAGGTCCTTGCACACACCATTGACCCTACTCCATATCTTGCCATTCCTTCTAAGTTTACTATGCAAATATTTACCCTTCCCATAGAAGGGGGGACCCAAAACCAAAAAATAAACAACAAAAAAAAGCCATAAAACCTTCTGCTTCTTCACAACCGTCTTAAGTCGGTAGCTCTCTCACCAAACCTTCATTGTTATCGCATTGGGCAACATGAAAAGAAAAAGAAACAAACCAGAAACATACACTCTCCTGCCAGTTGTGGCATCGCACTGTAGAGCCCTTCACATCAGCATCCTGAATCCAGTCAGTTTTATAATTAGTGGGAAGGAGGCAGAAATGTAACAGGTTTAAATGGGTTGCAGTAAGAAATAAGTGGAAGAAATAAATAATGTGGGGTGGAAATACACCAAAATGGGGCCAGAGCCTCGCTGACAAAAGTTTGAGACAGTTCCACTTAGGTGAAAAAGTTTAAAATGCAAAGGTGCCGCTGGTTTTGTGGGAAGTGATAGTATGCTGGGGTATATCCCAACAGATGCTCGTCTTGTTCTTACTTTTTCTTTAGGTGTCTGCGTTTGGTCACCGTTGGAGACAGGATACTGGGCTAGGTGGGCATTTGCCCCCAGCCAGTCCAGCAGCTCTTATGTTGTCTCTGTGTGCACTGGGCAACATTTTCTTTGTTTCTTTGTACTGAAGGTGAAGGATGTCCGTGTTTCAGGGACTGATTCACAGTATTAAATTCCAGCATAGCCTGTCCCAGTAGGCACTGGCAGAGAGGTCCCTGCTACCAGCATATAGCAGAGCTGCGGCTCTCCCTCTTGCAAGTGCAGGTGATGCTCTTTCTCTGGAGAGCAGGGTAGCTCGTCGCACCCCCCAGGATAGTGTACGAGGGGAGACAGGACATGTTTTGAAGTGTGCACTTCTCAAATGGCAGCTTGACAGACCAGTGCTCACTTGCCTGAACTATGCAGTGTCTGAAAAATGATGGGTGAAATTCAGGGAGATGAAAGGGTGCTCTCCGTCGAGGTGGGGAGAGCTTCCTCCTGTGTGTGAGCGGTCCTCAGGCTCGAGTCCGTTCAGGCACATCCACAGACTAATCAGCTTGCTTTTGTACAAGCACCTTTAAGTGTAACTAGTGACTGTTAATTATGCTCACTTTTGAACATGTACATGTGGGTTTTTTTGCTTTTTGGGCTTCCCTGCGCCCCCCCCCGAAGTAGTTCTGTTCATTAATTGGAGTTTGTTACCAGGCAACTGCTAAGCAGCAGAGTGGCAGATTTCTCAAGGACGAGAGTACCAGATGGAATTGAACTGAAACCCCAAAGCACCATCGCAGAACAGAAGGTAATTTGGCCATTTGTAAGGGGGTGGGTACAGCAGGGGGGGACTCAGGTCGTTAATGTGCATGATAAACGCTGTATCAATTTCTTCTCAGCAGCTTTTTCACTCTGAAGTCCTGCTCTGTCATTGCAAATTATAGCTATAAGCCTTGAAAAAATGTGTAGTTTCAGGTTTTGTGCTTCCTGTAAAAATGCTTACATTTAGGTACAAAATTGCGCTGCTTTATTTGTCCTGGTTATTGACCTGGTAGTAGTTTCTGATGTCAACGTATTTCTTGAAGCACTGGGCAGGCTGCAAAAAGCAATACTGCTGATTATTGTTGCTGTGCATTGTTGCTATTTTTAAAAATCTTGAGCTTTTTTATTCCAACTTAAAGCGAACTACCTCTTACTACTTACAGAAGAGGGGAAAAACACTTCATCTCTCCCTGACGGGTTAGCAAAAATACATCTCATCTCACATGTCATGTTGTGGTTCCTGCTCAGCTGTAGTTTCTAGCAGAGACTTCAAGTCATGTGGATTTTCCCCTGTGATAAATATTAGTGCAGAAAAGATGAAGACAGACAAAGCAGAACAATGTTTTTTGTGGTCGAAAACAAAAAAATTACAGTAATAAGACTTGCATTCGGTGTCAGAGCACTTCTCGCCTACTACTGAGCGTACTCTCATTTCACAGACAGGGAAAATAAATTGCTGTAAAACTGGTGTTTCTCCCAGAGCTACTTGCATGAGCTGTGACAAGGCTAAGAAGAAAAAGGAGTTTACCTCTGGTGTAATTTCTAATCTTCAGACCAGAGTGGCATCCTTCCTGACTGGGGACAGAGTCCCACTTCGCCTTTGTCCCACCATCCTCGAGGAGAAGAGACCCTGTGTCAGAGAAGGAATTATAAACGGGGCAAAACCAGTATTTTCTTGTGGCAAAACCAGCCCAGTGCTTTCTGTTTTCCCTGATATCCGGGGACTGGAAATAGGCTGCTTGAGGGAAAGGAGAGGGATGAGGTCTTTGAGGCCCAGACTGAGGGTTAGGGAAGATGGGAAAGAGTGGAGGCCACATTTTCTGATAGGTTTGGGGAGGACAATGCAGGAGGGAGAACAGACAGATGACTGCCACCTCTCCTCGCAAATCTCTATGGTGCCTTCCAGTCTTCTCCCTCCTGCTCACGGAGAATCCTATCCATTCCTCCCAGCTCTGTTTCACCAACCACACTCTTCATGAATCTCTACGACTTCTTCCAACATTCCTTTCCCCAGCCCATCAGTGTGAACTGGGCTGAGTGGTTAAGGGTGTACCAAACTGCCCAAATGATTCAAATCAGGGTTTGGTTTTCAGCTCAGCTGAGTCCGACTCACAACTGAACAAAAAGGACCCATGCTGGCTTGATTCCCTAATCTCAAATACTGCTGTCTATGTTTTGGTTTGGTTTGGGTTTTTTATATCTACATTAAAATGTAAAATACTTACAGCGTTAATTTGATTTCTAGTTAATTACTTGGCTTTTAAAAGGCAAATTTCTTTTCTTTATAATTACCTACATGGGTTTTTTTTTTTCCATATTTTGGCCAGAATTCAAAAAAGCTGATCTGATTTCAGTAGGTTGTTTATCAAAGTCAGTAGAATGCACAGATTTGCCTTGAATTCAACTAGCCAGAAGCTGCTCGAGTTTGGTGGTGTTTTTTGCTTCGGTGTAATTCGGGAGGAATTTTCTAGTGTAGCAGTTGGCTTCTGTCACTCTCTACATACCAGTGCCGATGGTGTTCGGGTACCCTGACCCATCACAGACGGGGTAGATCCCTCTGTACTGTCCTCCCCATCTGGAACACCACCTCCTTTACCCATCCCATCTTTCTTCCTCTCAAAGCTTCTAGCCATGTATTCCCAGAAGCCAACCTATGACTCCGTTTTTTGGGCTGTCAGGGAGAGAGCTTGTGTGGTGCCTCACACCTTGCGTAGTTTACAAGTATTTGCTTGGAGCTGGTGGATCCTGTAAGCGAGGTCTGCAGTACCAAGCATCATTGTGTACTGGAAATGCTGATGCTGGATCCTACTGAATGTTATCATTCTAGAGTAAGGTCTCCTAATTCAGTAAATCGAAGTAGCAATGAAATGAATGGTCAGGGGCTTTGAACTAAATGCAGGTGCAGAACTGAGAAGTACCTACTTCTGGCTGTGGTAGGTAGAGGTCGAATCTGTAACTCTAGGACAAGTCACTTGATTCTGTCTCAAGAGGATGAAGTTGCTTCTTTACCTGTGGTTGAGGTAACGTAGGTGAGAATCATTTGTGGAGCGCTGCAGGGAGTGGAAGCCTGTGTTGATGTCTCAGGTGTTTGCCATGCACTTCTGTATTTAAATTTTATTTTCATCTTTCTATAGTTTGTCCTTACATGAAGCATCACGCAGAGCACCCCTCCCTGTATGCTCATTATTTATTGTCCTAATTAACATGAGTTGCATAGTGCATTGGAAGTATGCTAAATGCATAGTTTAACTGTATGTTCTCATGTGCAGGATCAGGTTTTAGGGAAACAAATTTCTAGCACCCAAGAAGGCCTCTGGAGTGTAAACAACCAGAACTATCTGCTGCCAGATCTCCTCCAGCAAAGCCAAATTTCAGACTCCTCTGTGAACCCACCAAAAGTGCCACTGACGAGCCAGGAATCTCAGAACAAACCTCTGAATAAAGTAAGAGAAATTACAGATTGAATGAACTGTACCACCATTTTTCTCCAGCCCTGAGGAGCCTGAGATTGACAGCCTTTTAACTTCATTTATCCTGTCTCTTTTTATGATTTTTCACCACATCCCTTCTTTCCTTTAAAAGTTTTATCTTGGGGACGGATAAGAAATCTTGAGCTCCCTAACATTTTATTGTCCCATTTGTTAGCCCCCATCTCTGCTCCCTTTTCTTTCCTTCCTTTTTTCCTCCCCTTTTACACAAGCCAGAAGGGCTTGTACCCTCTGCTCCTTTATCTGTCGGGTCAGCCACACAGCGCTCTGGTCTGCCTCTGCTTGTTGTCCCTGGCTTTCTTCCATCCGAGTGTCGGGTGGGAGTACACAGGGGCTGGGGCAGCATCTCTCGGCAGCCCCAGAGGGACTCCAGCACAGGGGTCCCTTGGAGAAGCGCGTCGCTGGAGGCAGGCAACAGCTCTGTCAGGGATCACGTCCTACACTGCCTTACCTGAGGCACCAGCGTCCTCCTTGCTGCAGAGAGATTTGAGCAGCGCCCTGTTGCAGACAAGATGGAAGTGATCCCAGGGAGCGAGCGATGGGCTCTTCTTCTGCGGACTGGTTATTGCAGTGCCTGGCTGAGCCTCCCGACCCAGCTCCCTGCTCAGGCCTCCTCATCCGTCACTGAATTTGTACCATGTGTCTGCTGCTCTAAGACTATTCATCATGTCTAAGCATGCCACGTGCCGTTTCTTTTGAACCTCAGGGGTACTGCGTTGCTGGGTGTTGTCTGCACCCCCAGCAGCATCTTCCTGAAGCAGCTCTTGTTTTTCATTGTAGACCCCGTGCACTGAAAGCACGCCTTCAAAGAGCAGTACATCGTCCACAACATCGTTTACTTCATTCATAGATCCTAGGCTTCTGCCAATCACCCCTCCCACCAGCCCAGCAGGACCATCCTGTACTTCTCGTAAGTATGCTTTACCCTTCTCATAAAATGTCACTCCTGATTCCTTTTTTGTTTTCAGGAGTGGGGAGGGCTTCTTGCTTGGAAATGGAAACTGGCAGTAACGTCTCCAGAAACTGAAACCCCACCTCGCTATGAATTTTCATTGTACTGCTTCAGCCCTTCTTCCAGATGTGGCTTGCTCTACGCTGCTGTGTTACCACAATGCTCACTCGGGAGTGCTCGAGGAATTTTCCAGATGTATGGGGTTTTTTGTCTGGCTATGTAGTGCTCATGAGGTGTTTTCTCAGCCCTCTGGGGTTTCTTTCATTCTGCTATAAACAGGTCAAATGTGAGATGTAGCCAAACACTCGCATGTTTCGTGATTGCATATGTCTTTGATTCCAGCGTCTAATGCAAAACCTGAGCCTGTCAGGAGAGAAAATGCGAGGAAGGGCTCCATTGTCAATGTCAACCCAACGAATATCCGCCCACAGAGTGACAGTCCGGAAATTCGTAAATACAAGAAGAAATTCAACTCGGAGGTCCTTTGTGCTGCTTTGTGGGGTAAGCTCAGAAGTACTCGGGCGTGTGTATGGCGGGAAGGCAGCAGCAGGAGAGGCTGGCAGTGTACGCCAGGCAGATTTCACAGTTGTATTGCGCCTCGCCTGTCAGAAAGTCCTGGAGTGGATCACTGCGTTGATACCTGCGTCACTCGCATGACGCTGCCTGCCTGGTAGAAGATGGCAAACAGATGACTTATGGTTGCAAAGGATTTTGTGCATCAGAATGAGAAAACATTTTGATCAGGCACCAGATTGAAACTGTGCTCGCTGGAAGAGCCAAAAGTTGCAAATGTTTTAGTAACTTATGCGGCTTATGATATTTAGTCTTTTCTTAGCTGCATATGAGTACAGCTGATCACACTAAGCCGTGACCCGGTGGATAATCCAAATCTGAAGCCTTTTGCTGTCACGTGTGTTAGGTATTCCAAGAATCTGAAGCAGGTCAGGTTGTCAGTCTTTCCAAAAGCATGGCTTCCTCAGTTCCTGCTGTCAGTGCTTACTCAGAACCTCGCTGGATCACCGTTTTTACAGGGTCAGCTTCACATGGTGTGAAACCAAGATGAGGGTAGTCAGATCAGTCTTCAGCAACTGTAGACGTTGTCCCAGTCTCACAGCAGCTAAGCTCTCGAGTTGTTTTAACCGTCTTTCTACTTCAGCATAATAGACGTATTCCACTGGACTTGCCCAGCCTTTTAATCCTCACTTTTTGAGTCTGGAGTGGAAAACGAATGAAGTAGGTGAAAATGAATGAAGTAGGTGAAACATTATCCAAAGGAAATGTAGATTTCCAGTTTACAGCTTCACAGATTTTGTGTAATGTATATTTATATGAGTCCAAGATTTTAAATTAAGAACAGAGCTGTGTGGCAGCTCTGTAATTAAATGTGTGTTAAGGCTGAAGAGCACCAGGTACCCGTTAGAGCATTGCCAGTAGAGGAGGTTGTTATAGCAAGATACCTGGTGTCATTTCTTCAGAGCCTGCTGATTAGGAAATGTAGCTGTCGTGCTAGCTGAACACAATTTTTGACATCCTCTGATGTCAGCAACCCACTGGAGCCTTCACTTCCTTGGGAGCAGTTGGATTTCAGATGGACTCACTCCTTTAATTTGGCATTGAAAGCGTTCTTGCAAAACACGGACCGTTTTCACACGAACACTCTGCTTCCTCGTAACAGCAGCCCTTCCTCCCACAAGTTTGGTCCTCCTGTGATTTGAGTGTTGTGTCTGGGGAAAGAGTGATATTTATTATTATCGTTATTTGTATTTTTTTAATTAGTAGAGACTCCTAGATCATTTAGTTGGATCTCTTGTGGTGCTGGACTGGGACTTTTGCAGTGCTCACAGGCACTTTCCAAGGTCACCTGAGAAGTCTGAGTTTGCAAAGCGTTCTGCTTTTTGTTTAAATCAACATTGACTTCAGCTGAACTACTCATCCTTCAAGTTACATGGGCGTGTAAGTGTTCTGCTGGGTAAAAACTGTAGTGTGAGATCCTTTTTCTATTCATTTTTTTGGGAGGTTATCCACAGAGCAACAGAGAAATTGTCAGGTACCATTAAGTGAGACTAAGTAAGAATCAGTTCTCAAAACAACGAACACTCGGTGGTCTCTGAATCATTAGGTGATTTATGCAGTATGTTTTTCCATGTATCAACAGGAGTAAATTTACTGGTGGGAACAGAGAATGGATTGTGGCTGCTGGACAGAAGTGGGCAAGGAAGAGTTTATTCGCTGATTACAAGGAGACGATTCCAGCAAATGGATGTTCTGGAAGGACTCAATGTGCTAATTACTATATCAGGTTGGTTCAGTGTCTAAAAGTATCTGACCTGCATTGGGGTTGGAAGCAATTAAAAAGAAGAATTAGGCTATAAACTAGGTTGAGGAATTTCCTCTTACAGAAAATCACAGGACAGTTATTCTTGTTAATAGGAAAACTCTCTTGAATTTGTAACATTTACGTTCTCATTTCAGAGAGGCTTTGGGATATTTCATTACGTGGCTAATGTATAAAATGGTTTGTGGGAAGTATGCAGTGTTTCATAACCTTAAAATGAACCGGTTCTCAGCAAGTTATAGTTTGTCAGTCTGCTTGTTTCTGTGATGGGCGAGCATCTGTCTCAGCGCAATTCTATTAAAACATCATTAAATAACCTCATTCTGTGTTCAACAAGATGTATGAGCAGTAACATGAGACTGGTCTGTAGTGTGAAAGCATCAGTAACGTTAAATGGAGTAGTGTCTTCAGCCTCTGCTGCAAACAGCTTGGACTCTGCCCCGCAAGGTACCGAGGCCCTTGTTCCCCATGGACGAGAGCGGCCTCAGAGGATGCTTAACACATAACAAGGTCAGAGATGTAGGTCCAGCAAGGAGTGGCAGCTCCTTGTCTCCAATCTGGTCTCACCGTGGTAAGTGATGGTGAGAGCTGTTTGTCCCACATTGCCAGGTCCAGTTGCTTATGTGGCATAGTCCTCCTCCTTCAAACTAACCCTGTGATCCCAGACTGCTGTTGACCGTGTGTGCTTATGAACTAAAGCAACAGAAAGACTGACTGAGATGAAAGGTGACAAAGTAATTCCCATCTGGAAAGGCATCCAAAAGAAAATAGCTACTTGTAATTAAGATTGTCAGTTAATTAGAACTAATTGAGTCACTTATTCAGAATGGCCGTTGTAGGCCATACCTGTGTTCTTTACTTCACATCAAAGAGTAAATGCCAGATAGTCTGATTATTTCTGATAATACATGTGTCCATAGAGACCTATTCTTTGGCCTGAGGGGAGAATTTTAGACAGGTGTGAAGATCTTGCATGAAGCTTGAGTCACATGCACGTGTGCCAAATGCCACAGGATTGCTCATGTCCCTGTTCCCTCCTGCGTGTGACCATTGCACAGGGCTTTTCTTTTGTGCTGTTGGGCTTTTCTCTCACCTTGACGAGGCACAAAGACCCACTGTACTGAAGGTCACAAAACTCTGGCTTTTTGTAAGTGTGGGAGAGTTTGTGCTTCAGCGAGCTAAAGCGTTACATCTGTCTTTTTTTTTCCAAATCCTAGGGAAGAAGAATAAGTTGAGGGTATATTACCTATCATGGCTAAGAAATAAAATTTTGCGCAATGATCCAGAGGTGGAGAAGCGGCAAGGCTGGGTGTCTGTGGGTGACCTGGAAGGCTGCGTACACTACAAAGTCGGTAAGGACGTTTTGGTTTTTTCTTGGAGAGCTGCTTAATCATCCTTCTGCATCTCGTGACACCAGCATTTTTCTTCAGCTCTGTTTCAGGATTATATTGGGCTGAACATCTCGGAGTTCTTTCAAACCCTGTTGTTTTATGTGGCAGATGATTTGCTCCCTGTCATTCCAGGTAGCATCTCGTTGTGCAGCAGTTACCGGATGACGTTACGGGTATTCCCTGTGACAGCTGGAAGAAGGGAGTGCCAGCCCTGGTCTGTTGCTCAGTCAGTGGCTTAGAAGTTCTGTAGTTACTTGAAGTTTTAATTAGACTGATGTTTTCCAGCTCCTTGCTATTCAGCTTCCCTCCTAGCCCTGAGTAACTACTAAGAAAATGGACTAGTAAAGTGCTAGTAACTCATATTTGTAGGCTGTCCATAGGTAGATCAGATTGGATGCGCTACAGCTCATCCCGCTCTCTAGATCATAGGAGACCTAAATCTACCTTTGTTTAAACTTACACACTGGAAGTGATACTGTAGCAGTTGAAAAAACATCTTGCTTTTATTTGGCTTTCAGGCAGTTCATTCCTGAAGACGAACATCAGTATTGTGATAGTTTCTGTCATTGAACTGTGTGAGGGGGTGTGATGTATGGTGTGAGTTTTGCTTTGGTGAAAGAAGGTATATCGAAGTGGCACTTTTTTCAAAGTCAAATAGAGAGACGATACAGAGGAGTGCAGGAGACAGCAAGGTGGCTGGCTCTCATAAATACCTTGTCTGACATTTTTTTTTGTTTGTATCTCATGGCTTGAAAAGTGGCAAGGGTTAAATCCAAGAAAGAATGTGAAACAGACGTGGGTTGTTACTTTCTTTGTGATCATAGCTAAGCACCCACCTATTCCACTTCAGCTGCTCATCTTTGGGTTTGCTGTGGGGTTTTTTTCAAGAAAAATAGTTATCCTAAAATCAGGTAAACATTTGGTAGGAGCTTCTGTGTTTACATGTGACAAGTGACTCTTACTTCTTTGACAGAAGAAGCTGCTGTTGTTTTTCTCTTGGAGAATCTTCTTGTATCTTGACCTTTGCTTTTACAGCCATTTGTCCAGGTACAAGAGGAAAGGGATGTGCTGTTCTGCATTTTAATGGAGTTTGGGTTGGTTTTTTTTCTTTCTCTGTCTATGTGAGATTTTCCTGAGCAGTGTCCATCCTTACCCAATCTTCGTGCTTTTGCTGTGTGTTTGGCCGCTGTGAACTGCTCCTTTTGTAAGGAGCAAGGGCTGGTGAAGTCCTCCTCCCACAGCAAACAAACCTTCCTTCAGTAGCGTAACTCCTGCATCTTTTAAAAATCCCTACCAAGCAGACACTGAATATAAGATGAAGGGTGAGTGCGTTGGGGTGTGATACCCGAGTGTTCTGTTTCCAAAGCAAATGTTTGTCTCTGGCAGAGTGAAAACACAATGTACAAAGAAGCCTTAATTTTTGATGCATGCTTCTTCATTTATTCTGGACGGGCCCAACATGACCTTAATCAACTTAGAGAAAATGCTCCTCTCTTAAATGCTGACTCATCTCAGAAACATGGGAGTCCTTCGCCCACACTAGCACATCAGGATTTAACCCCACACATGGACAGAGAAATGAAAATTCATCCTGCAGAGTGTAACAGAATTGTTCAGCCAGAAACGACCAAAAGTCGCGTATTCACAACCAGCAATGTTGGTGTGTTCACAGTTAAAGTAGGTTGGCTTAGCTGTAGGGTTAAGACCTTTTCTTCTGAATAGTAAGATTTATTTTTTTTTTAATAGATATATGAAAAAATGTAAATGTTGTTAACAGTCATCTGGCTTTACTGAGAATAAATGAACTATAGGTTTTCAGTCAAGGTATTATCACTGGTGATATTAAACACTGATGTGAGAATCCATTAGTCTCCCTTGCTGGATAATGTCTACCTCTACAAGCAGTCCATTGAAATTATTTCATGTGATGAGATGGTCTTTGATTTAAGTGTCTGTCTGGTACCTAAGGAATTGCTTTTCTTGTATTACAGTAAAATACGAGAGAATCAAATTCCTTGTAATTGCTTTGAAAAACTCAGTGGAGGTTTATGCTTGGGCTCCAAAGCCTTATCACAAATTCATGGCTTTTAAGGTAGGTGAAACTTGACTTTCGTTCAGACGTATCGCTGTCTCTCGCTGTCTCTCATCTGCTCTTAGCTTTTGCTTTTTGTTGTTTTGTGTAACATTTATTTCTAGTTACAGATAAAATGAGTATTCTTTTAAAGAAAACATAGCTCATTTGACATACATTGGAGATGGCAGGCCTAAAACTGTCACAGTCATGATTCTGTTAGATGTGAATAACTTGTTTCAGTGCTGTGCCAGAATGTACATTTGATTTCACAAAGTTGATGCTGATTCCCTTGAAAGAGGAGGAAATTGAACATGAATGGTACTCAGCCTAATTTTTGCCTAGTCCGTTTCTAGAATCTGGATTTCTTTCCATACACAGGTGAATTTTCCAGCTTTCCTTGCAGCTCAGTGGGTGATGGATACTTAGTTCCTTAAATGTAACATACCATTTAACAAGAATAGCTGTTCAGCTTTTGAGTTTTGAAAATTCTTAAGGTCACATGTGTAGATCTGTAAACCAGCAGCTTTATTGTGTCATATAGCGTATTTTTCTTTTTCCAGTCCTTCATCTCACTTCATCACAAACCACTCTCAGTTGACCTGACCGTTGAAAACGGGCAAAGATTGAAAGTCATATATGGCTCACTAGTAGGCTTTCACGCTATTGATGTGGACTCTGGATCTGTGTATGACCTGTACCTTCCAACACACGTAAGATACTCCAAAAGATTACGTGAACACCTCTGTTCTTTGGGCTGTATATTGATGATCAGGTTAAGAGTTGTGCTCTTTATCAAAAGACAGGGTAAGAGAATAATTATTGTATGCCAGCTAATAGAAAACCACTTTTCACATACTTTTATAACACTGAAGTTTTGTTAAAGGCATTTATCGCATTTAGAATATCAATTTTAACGGTTTAATGTCAGAAAGCCTGTTGTATGGACAGTACTATTTTTAATTAATTTATCCTAGGAATTTAGGACTTCTTAAGCAATGAAAGACACAGTAATATCTACATGAATTTAGGTGACTCACAATCTGCCACTATGCTTTTCAATCTTGCTAACAAGATGATTAAATTATCACTGAACTGAGCTGAATTTTGGCCTGGATTACAAAGACTGTTGCAACATATTTTAATCTTGATCCACTGTAAGCATGTTACCCTTGCACAAGTGAGTACCTGTAGCTAGAGGAGCCAGGTATACATGTGCGCACATGAATAATCCCTGTTTATTCACCATGGACCAAAGCTGCATTTGTTTCGCATGATTACACATCCAGGCTCTGTGTGCAAATGTGATTTGCCTTTCAGTCATGACGTTGCAGAAACCCGACTTCCAGACTCAATAAATTTGCTCATCTTCTTACTGTTCAGTTGCCCGTGAAATCAGTCCCTAAATTCAAAAGAATTTTCACATTTTCCTCAGGCTTTTCTCATTAGGTTGTCAAGAAGTTGGCATGCAGATGTTGATTTTAGGTTGACGTGTCCATATTGCATTGTGCATGTGTTCATTGAGATGATGTTGATCACTAAATTCCTGCTAAAACTCAGAGAAAAGTAATTCCCCTGCAGAACTGAATGACTGGCATGGGGCTGTCCATCTTTTTGTTTGTTTGTTTGTTTGCTTGCTTGTTTTTTAGCTGTTATAAATAGTTCCTTTCCAAGCTGTGATTCCCAAAAGTCAGACAAACTTGGGGACTTAGGTCCAGAAAACTAGCAGGTTGCTATGGCTCCAGTCTGATGGGATGCTCCTGGCAAGGAAACTCCTGTGCACGCTCAGAAACCTCCCTGAAGTCAACAGAGCTCGGTGGGGGCCGAGGGTTAGCTCGCCCGGGTACCACGGCCTCCTTGTATCCCAAGGCAGCACGTCCCCATGTTACGCTCTGAAGAAAGCTCATCCCAGATCTGCATGTTGCAGCCTGTGCCTCGAACCCTTTTGTTTTGAACTTCTTTTTCTCCACTCTCAGCCCGTTTCCAAACCTCCCGTGCAAGCCACTTGATCGCTCTGCTGCCCTGACAAGTGCCAGCCTCCAAACTCTGTCAGACCTGTGTTTCTGGTGGACACAATGTTGGAGGATGGCTGTGGAGTTTATAAACTTCTGTCAATTAAAAAGTAACTTTTCTAGCTGTTCAGAGCAAACTGTTGAATCCCCTGCTAAAAGGTTGTACTGTTTATTTCTTTGTTGGATTTTTTTAAGGGACTTAATATTTGTTTTGTTAGAGGGTTTATTTAATCTGACAATTAGTAGCTTTGTTAACTATGCAACTATGAAAAATTCACATCAGTTTATAAGTGTAAGCCCGGTGCCTGCATACCATCCCTGGAAGCTGGCTGCCAAGCAAGGTGACTAATGACTTGTCAAAAAGATTATTAGCATAATTGCCCAAGATAAGAAAAGCAAAGAAAAAAGTGAACCTGCTTAGAGGCTTTAGTTTTTCATCAGGCTGCGAATAATAATTATGTACCCGATGAGGGAGATTTCCCACGTGACTGTCCTGAGTATGTGGGGCACCTTTAGGACTGATTCCATTTGTGTGTGCTCTTCAACCAGAAGTTAGCATGCACTAAAAATATATTTTCCCTTTAGAGTCTCAGACCTGAAATAAATCTGCTGCTACAGTGGCTCTCTCTTTTTTGGTATTTTATTATTTTAAAGAGCATCTGCTAGAATTGGATAATTCTCTCCAGGAGCTTTGTGGTGGCAACAGACCAGACTTTAACAGGCTGACTTCAGATACTCTTGCTTTCTGGTAGCCTCTTTTCCTGGTTCCCCACCTCTTTCTTCATCTCTTACCTGCTTCGATCGCTCATGCAAGTACCAAGGCAACGCATTAAAATCGCTCTGCGACTCTGGATACCCGTTCTAGTTTTACGGATAGTTGTTGCGGAGGCATGGAGTCAAGTGGTTGGCCTGAGTGTATTCAGTTTGGCAAGTACAGCTTCAGTGCTTCTTTTACTGTTCATTGTGCCCTTATGGTGTGCATAAATCTATGTGCTTGAAGAAAAAATGATCTGTGTGTTGCTGGCTTGTGCAAATGATGTAGAAACTCCAGTCATATGCTTCCTATAGAAATCTTAATTGTAGGTTTAATTTACTGTTTAACATCCTGTTTTGAGTAGTGCTTTAAACAAGGAAATGCTCTGTTACTTTTTTTTTTAAGGCTGTCCTCTTTTTCTTTCAAGAATGCTTTCATAAAATCCCACCTTCATGGCTGTAATACTTAGACTTTTTTTTTCGCTTGGGACATGTTGGCTTCTGGGAGAGATTCTAGTGCATTGAACAGCTGTTAAAATAATTTGTGTGAGTGACATGCACTGCTCCTGTGGCACACAGAAAATGTATGCTGAATGGCATTTAAATGGGGAACTTTTTTTAGTGAAGGATGTGGGAAGGGAAGGACAGAGAGTGGCTTGTGTTTAAAAGGTCCAGGTAACTTTTCAATTTGCTGTAAATATCGTTAAATTTACAGGTTTTAGCTTGTGAGTAGGGATAGGGAAATATCATGGAAAGTGAAAGCACTGATTTCCTGGAACGTGGATGCTTTTGTCCTTCCTTCATCTTCTGAAGTCATTGTGAATTCAAATTTATTTCACCTTTCTTCTATTTATATAATGCAAGTGTTTTCTGAGTGAGTAAGTAAATATTATTGTGTCTCAGTGGCTCCATGGATTCTTGAAACCAATTAATACTGGTAAATATAAAGTGAAATATTGAACGTTGATTTGTTTGCAAACCTACTGTCGTATTCCAAGGGGGGAGGAGGGGAGAAAGCCTGTTTCAGAGGCTAGCTAGCAAACTGTACCGTCTTTCTGAAAGCAGGCATTTCTTTCACTTTCCATGAGCCATGAGCTACTTCTTTTTATTGCTCTGCCAAGCTAGTTAGATTGATGTAGTCACTAAAATTGCAGTCCATTTTCTGATATAAATCTTAGTAAAATATGATTCTAGATCCAGGGGACGATTCGCCCACATGCCATTATCATCCTCCCAAATACCAGCGGAATGGAGCTTTTACTCACCTATGAAGATGAAGGCATCTACATTGATATATATGGGCATTTCACAAAGGAGACTGTTTTACAGTGGGGAGAAATGCCAGCATCTGTAGGTACGTATGAAAAATAGCACTTTATTAAAGATAAGATTCTGCTGCATGAAGCCTTACTCCTGCATGAGGTTTGTATCCATATGACAGTGGTTGTATGGCACATAAAGCAACTTCTGAGCAAACCAGATCTGTAAAGAGTAAACAGGGTTATGTATGTTTGTGTTAAGACAGCCAGTGATTGCAATAGGGTCTTCACACTTGGATCACAGAGTTCGTACTCTTGTCACACTGTTTACTGCATTATACCTTGACTACACAGCCACAGTTCACTGAGGATGCAGCTTACCACCAGTTTTCACTGAAGGGATTACGTGAGTTGCAGAGGGGAAGAAAGGTGCTCTTTGATAGTTCATAGCCCATAGGATTTTATTTAAAAATTCACAACTATAGAGAGGTCAGTTACTGAAGAGGTGTGTAACTGCTGTCAAAAGGCCCCTTAATGTTATCGCTTTAAATTCAGTGCTGCCAGCCCAGGGTATTTCTGAGTATTTTGGATAGATTCTCAATCTTTCCATGCTTGCAGCTGCCTTTGTAGGAAGACGTTCTGATTGTATTGTAGCCAGGACAGCTGTTTGTTTCACCTTCCCCAGAGGGCTTCAAGTTAACAGTGTGGGGAAAACCAAGCACACCACAGACAGATTTTTGTTTTTATTATTTGTTGCTTTTAATTTCTTTTCTGGCTCGCTCCTGGTCTTCTGCATCTTAAAACAAGCATACCAACAAACAAAAAAAGCCCAAGACACTCAGATTGTACCAAAGCGTATTATTAGCTTGGCAGAAACTGGATGCCACAGTGAAAAATCAAGGATGTTCACCTTTCTCCTTTCACTTCTAGCTGGGTAGTTTCACGAAAAGTCCATTAAAATCACTAGAATAACACCCTTGAGTAAGCGCCAGGTTTGACATTTGTAGACAGTTTTCAACAGTACCGAGGGCAAGAAGCCCACCTCTGCAACGCAAATCACTACAAGACAACTTGTTTTTTGCACTGTTTCAGTAAAATTCAGTAACAAAACTACTTCAGTTTCCAGAAACAGGTACAAGGTTATCAGCTAACGATAGAGTGTTTCCATCCTTCCACTGAATAGCCCTATCTCAAATTTTCAGCCCATATGCAGAGCTGCAGGGCATAATTAAAATGTATGGAGTCAATTCTCTGTTTTTCACAGCAATATCTAATGGTCTTTGATACATTGAAATTTTACATCCCCTCTGACTTAATGTTAGAAACACCATAAGAAATAATCAATAGTCAAAAAGCAATTGCTCAGCCAGGATAAGAGTTCTAATGAGAAATATTGCAGGTGGTTGGAAGCTGCACTGCCAAATGCTGTCTGAAGGAGACGGCAGCTATCAAGATGCATGTCGTTGTGGGATGTGTGTCCTTAAGCCTTATTAAAAGCAGCGAGCTTACTTAACATGAATGTTTTCTTCAAACGGTAATGTCTTATCCACCTTATGGTGTGCATATATGAGATACAATTTTCATAAACATTTGAACTCTGTTTTCCCACCTGTACTTCATCAGTTACAACTCCTTTTTCCTGCCTTGTGAAGACACAATTTTAAAATCAGCTGCATTTATATGTGTCCTGCCAGAGATTAACCCTAATCTCATGTTTAATACTTTTTAAACCATGGATGTTATTTGTAACTGTTTAAAGCGTCACTGTTACTAGATAGATGGTGTGTTTCGAAGATGGGTGATCTATAAGGAACAAAGGGCTTTCTTAGGTCCTGCTTTAGAAAGGGGGATGTTGCAAGAAGGGTCGCACAGATCTGTGACTCCTACTTGGAAATTTGCAGTTTGTGTCACTGGGCACTGATTGCTCTCAAAGCTTTCTCACTTAATCTAGAGAGATTGCAGGAATGCCTCAGGAGTGGACCAGAGAGAGTTTAAATCCTTCTTCCTAATCTTGCTGAAATACTGAATCATCAAACCCACAGATAGGAGGGATGGGTTTGTGAAGCACTCCTGTAGCCTGGAAATCGCTGCCTTAACTTCAGTAAAAATTTTCTTGCCTGTACCCAGCTGTCATTGAAGTGAATAAAGCTTCACCACTTTGGACCAGCTGAATATGTGATCTTTTGTGCCAGTTAATTACTCTAATTTAAAACATCCTTTGGTATACATCTGGCTAGGCGTGATATTCTCAATTTCCCAAGGTTGATTACATCTTAACAGAAGGAATGCAATTTGGACATTTGCCTTTCTATGTGCTCATGCAGCTATTTCTCTTGTTCTTCAGCACACCAGTAGGATAATCATTTGCATGGAGAGCCATAAGTACGCAACTGCCTAAGGACTTTTGTTACAGTATTTTAGGGCAGCTAAAAAGGAGGAGGATGGAGATGATGCTTCTCAGGGTGGCACCCTGTCAGTGAATTTTACTGTATAGAAGTTAAGAGTCTTGTCTATGTGAATAGTTCAGGTTTTCTCTGTAGTCAGTCTAGAGGAACGGGCACCACCAGATGGGAAGCAGGTGCCCATCCAGGGACAGGTATAATGAAGCGTCCTGCTGAGGAAGCAGAGGGTGAGTTAGATGAAATGTTTGGGATGGTAAGGTCAGGAGAGCCGAGTAAAGAGTTAGCTCTTTGTAGAACTTTTCCCAGTGCTCCGAAAGCAAGACTGTAGGTTTTTTTCTGGAAGGAAAGGTGTCTGTCTCCATCTGGCTCTTTCGTTGTTCATAATTCTGCAGATGCCACAGCTGAAGGGAGGCAGTCTCCAAACAGCCCCTCTCCGTTGTTATCTGAAAACTCTCCAATATGTTAGCTTGAGAGCCTTTGCGTTTCTGCTGCAGCTGCAGCACTCTTGCATCTCAGAAATGGATTTCTTTGAATCAGAAACTGTCAATCTTTGTGATGTGGTACAAGATTAACTTGACTTTTGATTGGAATCACATTTCCACTAAAAAATTAACGCAGCCTATAGCTCAACACACAACTCAAACTTTAAACAAAGAGCTCTGTTAACTATTATTTTAATAATTGTTTCCCACTACCTCCTATTAATTTTCTTGATCCTTTGAAATTCGTGGCTCCAGACAAAAACATTATGACAGACGTGTGAATGTGTTATTTGCATGGCCAAACTTAGGGGGAACTTGAAAGTTTCATAAGAGATCCTGTTTTCCTGGAATTTCCAGACCCATTTCAGACCTCCTAAAGTCTACATGAGCTTATCTCAGAATTTTCACCCTGTGTTTCAGAGATAGGATGATCTTGTGTTAACCTCTGGGTGATCTCTAGTCATCCTTTGCTCATTTCTTGATTCTTTAAACAATTATTTTGAAAGAAAATTTTTGTAGTTGGTGAGAATAACTTGACTATGAAAAATAAAAGTAGTTTGTATTATGATTGATGGATTTAGGGCAGGGAATCTAAATATAGCTTACGCTCGTAGTCTTTAAGTTGGGACCTCTGTGACCAAACTGTTAATAAGAAATTGGAGAGAGAGAGGAAACTCAAATCCTGTGGGAAATTAAAATTGTAGAAGTACTCTATCTTACGTTTAATCTGAAAGGTATTTCACATATGTTGGGCTAAATACAAATATAGCTGTAGTATTTTCTTTCTATAAAACAGGATTTAAAAAAGGGCTTAAGAAACTTCAAGTTAATAAGATTTGGGAGCACTTTTGCCCTTTTGTGTGAGTAATGAATTACTTACAGTATGTAGTCTTAGAGGGCTGGCACAAAACTGGATATTCCCAGAGTGCGGAACCAGTAAAGGTCCTTATTTCCTTTGCCATGTACGTATTAGAAGCAAAAAGGATGTTATGTAGAGAAACAGGCAGCATCACCAAAAGGTGGTTGAATTACTGCCTCGGCGCTCTATCAACATACTCACCAGTTCTTGAAACATCTGGGGGGGGGGGGGGGGGGGGGGGGAAAAA
>Ga0065711_1034157_pt1 | contig 24227 bp, 5 predicted proteins | sample Hoacrofraction12_FD_59098 | JGI IMG/M metagenome (GOLD analysis project Ga0065711, IMG submission 59098) | Hoatzin crop microbial communities from Cojedes, Venezuela - Epithelial fraction 12 v2 (version 2) | ecosystem: Host-associated > Birds > Digestive system > Esophagus > Crop | place... | reverse complement strand
CTTTCTCCAGTCCTCGGACACCTCTCCTGTCCTCCAGGACCTCTCAAAGATGATGGAGAGTGGCTCAGCAATGACATCCGCCAGCTCTCTCAGCACTCGTGGGTGCATTCCATCGGCGACCATGGATTTGTGGGCATCCAGATTGCTTAGATGATCCCTCACACAATCCTCCTCGACCAAGGGAAGGTCATCCTTTCTGCAGGCTTCCTCTCTTAACTCCAGGGCCTGTGATTCCTGAGGGCCTGCCTTAGCACTAAAGACTGAAGCAAAGCAGGCATTCAGTAACTCCGCCTTCTCTGTATCCTCCATCACCAGGGCACCCACCTTGTTCAACAGCGGCCCCACATTGTCCCTAGCCTTCCTTTTGCTGCTGATGTACTTGAAGAAGCCCTTCTTGTTGTCCTTGACATCCCTTGCCAGATTCAAGTCCAGGCGGGCCTTAGCCTTCGTCGTTGCATCCCTACATGCTCTGCCAACATTCCTGTACTCCTCTCAAGTTGCCTGTCCCTCTTTCCACATTCCGCAGACCCTTCTCTTCCATCTGAGTACTGCTAGAAGCCCTTTGCAAAGTATTTGCAGGCTTTAGTTACACTGCATACTTACTTTTTTAACATTGTTAAGCTACATCCGAGTCTGGTTATGCACTGCTTCCAAAACTGTTGTATAAGTCTCGGGTCTAGCCTCAAAATCTTATTACAGTAGTTCACTTGAACCAAGGCAAAGTAAGATAAAGATGAAAATGAAAGTGGCACTTCCCCTCCCACCCCCACCCGTGGAAAGGGGCAAATGAGGGAGACATGTACGTCAATTTCTATTACTGCTGCTGTCATCTCTCCCCAGTACAAATGGGGATAGGCACGATGGCATGAAGATTATCACAAGAGAGTGGCTGGAGGGACCTGTTACAAAACATGATTTTCTTCAGTGCTCAGACTTGAGTGTAATGGAGAGTAGTACATGACTCGCAGAACGTGTTCAATAACAGCAACAATTCAGTCTTAATGGAATGAATCATAGAGATGTTTTGCAGAGCTGGCAGTTACTAAATCCACTTTGCAAAAAGAGCACATTCACCGTGTTGCAAGAGGTTCATCAAGCAACACTTGACGCTTACACTGGTCCTTACAAAACACAACAAGCTTTAATAGCAACATGAAGTTCTACGCTCTGGCAGCCCTATCTACATAAGTGCTTCGATAAATTAACACTGTGGTTAAAGTAAATTGCAAGCATCAAGGAATATAATTTCAAATGCATTCTAAAAGCGCAATATCAGTTCTGTTACAGCTGCTTTCCCCTAGCACTTCAAGTAATCACTGAGGTTAAGGCCAGAAAGTAATATCAGATCATCCAGCCCTTGGTTTTAACCCACTTTCCTGCACATTAAGCCCACTAATACTAATTGGATGACAACATCCAGAAAGTTGTCCGGCCTTTGTTTTGGAAACCAAGAGATAAAATCTCTCCTGGGTCATTTGTTCCAAATCGACTCCACCATCTCAAAAAAAAAAAAAAAAAAGTATTCTCCTTCATTTTGCAAGCTTAGCATCAATTTCTAGTCACTAATTATGTCTGCGTTTCTGAGTTATTAAAAATACCTCAATGAGGAAGAAATACCAGGTTTTCAAAGGGTTTTTTTTCTTTAACATATCATAACAATGTTTTTAAAAGCCCAAAAGTTGGAGAAGTAACAGGACCATCTATAAAAGAATAAGCCTTCATTCTGAAGGACTAGAATCCTTCCTGTGACACCCTTCCACAACCTTTCCAGCTCTTCAAAAAAATCTTTAACAGTGTGAATATTCATATTTTCATGTATCATTCCAGTGTAAGTCTCATTAAACCAATGTGCAGGAGTAAAAGCAACCTACTTTCTGGCTTCTCACTTCCCACTCCATGCACACACTCTACAGCACTCGCAACAACTTTTGGAGAAATGGTCAGTTGGTTATACCTGAGTTCGTATAACCTGTGATGTACTCTTTTTCTGTAATGCTGACTTTTCTCCTAGTGTGCTACCAAGCTAATCTACTTTACAAAAGCCTACTGCAGCTTCAGATTTTCTCTTACCAATCAAATTTATCATTTTGTTAACAGCATTAAATCAGTCTTGCTTGAAGATAAGTCAAAATCCGCTCTCCGTAAGTCCAGAATTGTGAGCTTGCTTTTACTCTCCTCCCTCTCCTCAGTATCCTGAACTCTACTCATGCTCACTGCAGCCGAGTCTGCCTTTGACCTTCACATTTCCAACAAGCCCCTTGTTCATTGTGAGTACAAGGGTCCAGCAAAACACCTTTTCTTATTGGCTCCTCTATGACCTGGAGGAGGAGGAAGTTGTCAGTGAACTCAAGCAACCTCCTGGATTGCTTATGTCCTGCTGTATTGTCCCTGCAGCATCTATCAGGCCCATGAGAGCCAGGACCTGCAAACATGAGGCTGCTCCTATCTATCTGTAGAGGATCTCATCTGCTTGTTCTTCCTGGTCAGGCATCCTGTAGCAGACACCCACTATGTCACCTTTACCTGTCCTCTCTTCAGTCCTAATTCAGAAACTCTCACTTGGCTCCTTATTCATCCCCAGGCAGAGTTCCATGGCACGCTCTCTCACATAAAGGGCAACTCCGATTCCTCATCTTCCCTAAAGAACTGGTATCCCTTCATCATATCACTCCAGACACGGGAGCCATCCTACCACATCTCCATGCTACTAGCAAGATTGTTACATGCATGTCATACTTCATAGTACTTTACTGAAACTTCACTGCCTCATTGATAAACATGCCATAGCCAAGATCCAGTTGTACTTAATAGCTTAAGTTCTTATTTCTTTGCCAGCAATGGAGTCCCCTGCCTCCAAGCTCTTTCCGTCACATTGCAACTTCCCACTTAATTTTAAAGACACTTAAAACTTCAGTGCTGGAAGAAAAGTTCATTTAGATCTAAGACTCCCTGTTTTTTATAATCCAAACAATCATAAAACCAAATTCTATCTAAAACTAGCCACTGTTTCAGCAAAGCCCCCAGTATTTATTAGCAATATATACTTATCTTATTCATTCATTATTCAAAAATCTTCCCATGCTACTTTTTCTCTTTTGTCTCAGAAGAGTTTCCTGTTGCATGCTTTGTTTTTCCTAATAACCTACATGTGCTACCTTGAAGTTAGATAGGCACTATAGGCATTTCTATTAATTTTGAATATTAACATGTGAATCATGAATTACAAACCAAGCACTTTTGTTTTTCCAACTAAAACCTCCGAAAGTTACGAGTTCTACTGACTCTATAGGTTGGAGATGCAACCAACTTTGCAACAAGCTCATCTTTGTCCAGCTATGGTCAACTGTTAAAAATACAATGTATGGTACAGGGATGCAATATAATTTCACAATCAGTCTCATCTGAGACAGGGAAGAGACAATGGTTTGGAAGTCATTACAGAGCAATACTCTGGAAACCAAACTGTGCTCTTCAGGATTGTTAATCACTACTACTACAAAAAAAAAGGCGCGGCAAGAAGGTCATTACAGATAGCTTATCATTACAGATAGGCAATGTAGACTCATGGGCAAATAAATCCAAGCACAATCTGATAAGAACCGACATTGATGTAAGAACCATGCAAGAAACTACAAGAAGAGACACAGTGGTAAAGAAAATTGGACAGTACAGAACTACAGAAGAACATCACTCAAAAAAAAACAACCCCAAAATCCACTTTGAAAGGATAGCAATTTCTACTTCCACCATTATCATCAGAAAGAATACATGTCATTTATTGTATTAAATACTGTCCTTTAAATAATATCAAATTAAATACCAATGCACAAAATTATGCAGACTACCTAAAACAGTATTGTTCAAACACGCATTTCAAGTTCGGCGGTTTCCTATTTATATAAAAAAGAAAATAAATTTCAGAAATACTGCTTTGTAAACTCCAATTTCTCAGTAAGCCTGTATAAACCGCACTGCTCACTGCAGTTTGTAATTTGGTTTGACAGGAAACCAAGAAACAGTGGTACTACAATGGAGGGAGTGGACAATTCTTCCTCCACACTTCTGTTGCATGACATGGCATTTACAAAGCACACAAGTTCACAAAGCCAAACAATACACCCTACAATGAAAACACCTAAGGTTAATAAAAGCAGCATCAACAAAAATGCAAAATGAAGTAGAAATTATGATTACTGAATAGAAGTAGGCAGAGACAGTATAAAAAGGTATTAACAATTAAACATTAGGATCCGCAAGCATGCAACAATTTACAAGACAACTGTTAGCTTAAAGAACCTTAAGTACTTCAGTCATTTTTTATTTTCCTTAAGGTATTTGCAACTGTAAAGCTCATAATACAAAATGAATTACTAGAAATTGTTCTAAATTAGTGAGCTAAAAGGCCAGTCATTAATTTTCACCATCATTTGATGGTTAATCCATAGCTGTTTGCAATGCTTGGAATGTATCTCTATGCACTACTAAAGACACTTGTGAGCTAACAACTGCAACATTTCCCTCTCATTAATTTCAACTTAATTTGACATCCAACATTTACTAATTGCCAAGAAGAAAAGTCAGCATACAGCAATGAAAAAGGTTAAGATGATGGACATTTGCATTAAAGAACACAGGGAAAATATTTCAACTATACATTAAGATTTTGTCCTTTTTTCATTATCATGGTTTTTTTTTTTCAATTTTGTAGAGAAAGGAAGGGAACATCTGCCAGACAGGCCAAACAACTATATAGTACTGCTTTTTCTTTATAGAGTCTGCTCAGTGCAAACTGGCTCCTGGGCTGCTGACACCATCAATAAACTCACCATAGTTCCAGAAAGCGTTACAAATTTTTAAAACTTAACAAGGACTTTATTGACCTGTTTTCTACTTCTCCTATAGCAACACGAACTGTTCAAAAGTGGAAACTAATCCCCATACAAAAACAGGTCTGTTAAGACGGGAGGCACTAATATCTGAAGATATAAAACCTAATTTTCAATTCAGTGAAGTGAAAGATACAAAGGTACTGTGTGCACCATACACTGATTTACAGTTTGTAACCCACTGACCTGAGGAATCTCTGGATTATGTCTCAGTGGTTCACAGAAAAAAATCTAAGAAATGCAAATTAATATATATTATGCAGGACACTACATATAAGAAGTTTCCAGAAGGAATCCAAGCTTCCACCAAAAAAGCATTCACTGAGACACAAGGCTGGAAGGAGAAAACCACTGTAACAAGACATTTTCATTTTCCTGCATTTTCATCTAAGTAGCAACACTTTCACCTTTTTTCTCATCAGCTTGAGAACAAAATATGCGTGCAAACAATTTCTAGTATAAGAAAGCAAGTACTAGTCAATATAATTTGTAAAAGTCTTTGCTTATCCAAGAATTTCATGTATGTTGGCAGCGTTTTATTTGTAAATCAAGTCAAAGTATAGCTTACTGTTACATCACCACGTAATAACAAAATGAAAAAGCATACCAAACGTATTCGCTCATTTTCACTAATGCAGCTATTGCTTTTAATTTGTTTAAATTGCAAGACATGAGCTCATTATCCTCTTAAGGTATATATCTCCTCTCTGTCTCAATCCCTGTCACCATCCCTACAGTTCAGTAGACTGCCAAATTGTGCCTTGTACACATTCGATATTCAGTTATTAACAAAAATATGTTGTAACTAACTTCACTGTTTACCACTCTGCATTGTCATAATACCAAACTATAGGTCTTGTGCACTCCTCTCTTTGGCCATCTATGTGTTGTTGGCAGTCCTGTAGCAGAGACTCCACATCCATCACTTCAACTCACGGCCCAGATGCCCAATTCAGTCCCCACAGCCACAACCTGAACACAGGTAGCAGGAAGTATGGAGGAGGGTTGTCTCAAACTCCTCAGCAACAACAAAGGAGGCCACTAATAATTCTTGAGGCTGCAGACACAGGTCCAGTCTTCCAATGATTTTTATACCCAGTTATACAGATAAGAATCCTTTCTCTGTTGAGGTAATCTCTGCTTAGAAAGACTCACTCATAGCTGTTTGCCTCTTTATGCATCAGTTCTTTCCACTACAAATGTTTCCCCATTTCTTCTTTTTGAGATCTCTGGCATTTCTCAACCAGTAGCAAATCTCTGTCACACTCTGCTTTTAAGGCTTCTGTGCCTCTTCCTCTAGCCAGCTGATCCAGTTCTTTCCTGCTTCATAAATTCTTAGTTTAGGCTGCTCACTCTATTCCCACCCCCTACTTCACACTTTTCTTTCAGTTTGAGTCAAATTTTAGCATCCTGCAGTGTTATTCATGACATTCCACTCACTCAAACCGAGTGAATAATGAGATGGAGGAGCTCCCCATTAACCATACATGCTGCATTGCATAAGAGCTCATCAGTGGTACAGATCCCTCCTCCCGCCTATTCTGGCTGCTGAACAATGAAAATACTTTCTTGTCCTCAGAGGCATCGATTAGGAAAAGTGTTTCCACACACCTACTACAAAAGAAGCTGTAACAAGGGAACACCTAGAAAAAGTGAAGGATTGTATCATAACCACACATCTAGGAGGGTACACAGATTTAAAGGAGGCTTCACAGTCTAGTCTCCAAGTTTCTTCTGCTCTCCTTAAGTCAAGTGACCCCCCAAGAATCATTTCTATCTAGAATAAGCAATGTTTTTTTATAAACAACTATTTACACCATAAGAATGAACGCCATATTTAAAGTACCTCGTGTGTGCTACTTAATTTGCGTCTCCCCCAGCTTTGCTCATTGATACATTGGTCTTTGCACAACTGAAAACCAAAAACCTGCAGTAGCACAATGACCCTCTTGACTAGCTGACTCTGATTCCCCTCAGAGCAATGCACACACTTTTCAGAGAACTGAGGAAAATCTGAAGCCTTCAAAATGCCCTAGAGCTAAAAACACCTGCACATACCACTGTGGGAGATCCTGCCTCCTTCAGGATAGGGAGAAATAAATGGAGACAAAACCATCCTCAATAACTCATGAATGCCAATGGGACTTGGACTCAAGAGATCCTTATGGCCTGTTACTTTCTAAGACTACTGACCCATGTTCACTTCTCCGCAAATTAATTTTTAAATTTCCATCGTATATCAATTCCTCCACCACCTAATTTCTGTTGCTTTTGCCAGTTCTCCCCCACCTGACAGTGATGAAGGTAAACAGGTAAATGCTGTGCACACCTTTTTTTTTTTCTCCTGTATTAAATGAGCAGAGCACCAAAGAACTTACAAATGTGCTTAACGCTCACCAGTATTTACTACAACTGTACTTCCTTAGACTGACAATTTAGAAATACATTGTACGTTAAAGTCACAGTACTAACGTTTTAAGATTACTTCTTCCCATTCACTTCAGTGAACAAAAGTTTTCCACTTATACAGCAATTTCCACTTACACAGCAATAAAACTGTAGCTTATATATATTAACATTTCTGAGTCTCACTCAATGAAAATTTCTTGAGCTAATAAAAAAAAAGTAAAAAGTATCAGAATTTACCCAAGTATCTTCTCTTTAACTGAATCACATGGTAACACGAAACAACTTTTAAGTGGTAAAATACATTTAAAGGCCTGGAATAAGCAAATGTTAGCTCTTCCCAGTAGTTTAAAACATTCAGATTAGTTAGGAGTGTATTATACTTTGTAAATCATTGTACTACCTTAAAACCTGGGGAAGCTGAAAGGTCGCAAAGGCAAGTTGTCTACCATTCTTTACTTGTTTCCTACTATTAATCCTAAAATCATTGGTCCTTTTTACAAAGTAACATGGCTAGACAGATAAAAACTAAGGCCTAGCTAGTATGGTTACAATGTTTAAAAAACAGAAGCTCTTGGATGCTGTCATAAATTCAGCACTGGCCAGTTAGAACAAACTGGAGTTGAGATTTAATTTTTTCATTAACATTTTTATTGAACTAGAAGCCACAGATTAAACACCTTTGCATACACTGTGTTAATATTTGGAAAACATAAAAAAATATAATATGGAAATGAGCAAAATACATGAGTAACACTGAGAAATTTGGCTGTAAAAAGGCTGCACGCACCTTCTAAATTCCAAGAGCAAGAAAACCAACGCAGTGCAATTATGCCAGAAAAGCCGTTGCTGCTTATAAAACGTGCAGCTGTTGGAGGTGAGGGTTACAGTGATAAACAGCTTCCCTGCTGCAAAGGTGGCAGGAAATCTATCAAACTGGACAATAAAATTGCAATTGAGTTTCTTTGGCTTTTTATAGCAGCTGCATGTATCTTGATGTGTAGCTCTGCAAAACCTATCCAATACTGTAACACTAGTCTTTTATATACTAGTTCTTTATCATAGAATAGTGTTGTAAATTAGCGGCAAGAATGGCGCAAAGGGTTGTAAAAAGGGAAAATAAGCAGTAACCCAATACAATTAGAGATGAAATAATAAAACCACAAACTGGTTATTCTCTTAGCAATGTTAAGGAAATATTTTTGTTACCACAATTCCCACATTACTTCAAAAGCATGCTAGAAATCAAAAATATCTGAGATGCACTTAGCATCAAACAATTTGCCCACTGAATTATGTCTACACTATGTTACGTATGAATCTATCAGTTTCAATACTGGTATAACAGGATACAAGAATATCCAAAAGAAGTAAAATTAAAGGGATTAAAAATTCATTATCATTAGATATTAACATCAGTTTATGCAGACATTTTCAAGTGATTAGTACAGTTTTACCACAAAGTGCATTTTTTGATTTATCCCAGTTTAAGTTTCTGTAATTAAAAGACAGTTATGAAACACCATCTAGCTTTCTACTGTTAGTTGAATAACTTGCATGCACTATTTATTATAAAGTCTAAACAGCAAATGCATAATAGAGATGAAAAAATCCAATTTTAAAATTCTTGATTATTGCATCATCATTCATATCAGTAGCGTTAAGTCAGTTTCTGGGTGCTTTTGTTTTTTAACCATTTTTGTTTAGGCTTCTGGAACTGGATAATATTAGCACCAATGTCCAAACAGACTGAACTCTTTTAAGATTCCTTCAAAATTACACCACCGTTCTGCTGCTGGCTCTGCCCACACTCACACACTTCTAAATTTGCCTTTGTCTAGCCTCCTCTGAAGTAGGTTGGAAGAAGAAACAGCCTTACGTATCAACTGGAAAGCCAACAAAGTTAGACTTGGGAAAACTGATACAGGAAATTACTTCTACAACTATGGATATCTCACTATGCCAGCATGCCAGGACCCAAAAATCAGAAAAACGAGTGAAGAACGTAATTTTCTCATTCACTATGGTATTGCACAAAACTACACAGACTTTAAAAAAAAAAAAACCCAAACCCAGAAGTAACATTATCTGTACGTCATTTTTTTTTTGTATTTTCTAAACCCGGGGTTTCTTTCCTTAATATTTGGCTGTGGCATCACAACAAAATCTTAGTTTTTCCTCTATGAACTCTAGACCATTCATTAGCCATATTAAGTCACTGAAGATAATGACCAAAAATCCATATAATAATTTTGAAATAGAAGCTGCTAAAGGAGATTTCCAACATTACATTATCTTACAAAAAAGAGTCTAAGAATAAAACTACAGCTTGTAAGATAATGTGCTAGGTAATGTTTAAACTCAGTACACCAAAGCTCTGTATAACAGAGGTAGAAAGGTGATCCTCCGTCACTCACATCTGCATCTTTCCCCAAGGACAGTTCCCCAGCAATCACAAGAAACACTTTAAATTATATCAGATTCTAGAAAAGGACACGAGTGATCTTTACTCCGGCTGCAGCTTGCCATTGAACAATCTACTCCACCCACGCCCTCTGCATCTTGGAGGAAAGAGAGGGAACAGGTTTTCTAGATGCAGAGCCAACACAAAAGATCAAGGATATTTCAACAACTAAAACCTGATCTCTGTAAGGGTTAAAATTTGGCCCTGGATTCTTTGCACCTGGATTCCATTTAATGATATTATTTCACACACTTTTATGCTATAGATTTCTATGTATGTCTCCCATAGCCCAATAACCCACCATAGAACTATGAATGTCATAAATAGAGCTGCAAAATAACAGTATTTTTGCTGTCTGCAGAGACTGACCTGTTTTGAGAAAAAATTAATACAAAATAAAGGACCTCAGAAATGCTAACAATTCCTTAGAATCATAAAGTGATCTTTAAGATTCACAGATGTCCTTTTCACATGGTTAAGTTCCACAGATTTAGAAATATTTAATTTACAATTTAATTCATCTTAGGTAACTATTTCTGAAAAACCAGAATAATTACAAGGCCCACACTGGCCTCACTCTTCAGTTTAGCAGAGGCAGGACAGTTATCTTTTATACTACGGTGCCTTGTTCAAAGAACCACTAGTAACTTTTTTTCTATGATTCTGGTTGTAACAATGACAAAAATATCAGACAGAAGAAAAATGAAGGGTAATAGTCTCATTCATGCTGTAAGGATCTGTGTTCTCACCCTGTATTCCATGGCAGCTTAACAGCTGAAGCATCTGTCTTAACATGGATTTCTTTGCTTTTTACTGGTTTGTTTTACAGCCTTTTGATGTCACTACAAGGAATTTTTGTTTATAAATAGATATGGTGCGCCACCTTGTGTTCGTGTCATTATTAAAAACCAAAACGAGCACTAACATTTTTCAGAAATGCTCCTGAAATTTGACTCTAATTTTAGAAAATATGTGCCATTTTCAGCATAAACTAACACTATGACAATTTGGGCAACAACAAAAAAAGATTTGTGTTCAAACAACAAAATTAACATTTAATCATCAATATTTTAAAGCCATGCCCAGTAACGGATATAAGCACTGGGCTTTTATTTAACTATGACCTTCACTTCAAGACTATCTCATTGTACGATACAGCACTCTAAGGGTCTAAGTCTAATCACACAGCGTAACAAAATTTCCCAACTATTTCAAACACTTACCTTTGAATGTGTGATTGACAGTGTATCCACCCAAACACGCCAGCCACCCCACTCATATTTGACTGCATGGTAGAGCAAAATTCGAAATATGGTATACACCATCTCGGTTATCTTCTGTTCCTCAGAAGTCTTCGGATTAAAATAGCAAAGGGAAAGCATCCACTCCTGCCAGACGGAGCACTGCAACAAACTCCTGCAAAATCCATCCACGTTATTTAATCAAATTTCAAAACATATCTTAGAAACACACATCAGCTAAGTCAGGAATTCAACATGTTTAAAACAACTACTATGCGCAAGCTTCTCAAATTTAACATATTGAAGACTATAGTACAGAATTTGCTGAACAGCAATGAAACTGTTTAACGAGTCTAATTTATTAGGAGACCTTGTTACTTACTTTGTATACATGTGCATGTAGTAAGGTATCTTACCTCCTATTTTCTCTGCTGTTATTAAAAAGTTTAATCATATCTGAGAGGAAGGCTCGCCGAACCTCCAGAGTTTCCGGACACTGTGGAGAATTACGCAGCAGTACGGCAATAACTTTCAAAATCTCTGTAAAACAGTTCATGAGCAACAAAATATTAGTACTAAGCACAGCATAAAATACAGGACATCTTCCAATATTGTCACAAGAAAAATGATGCTACATAAAGAAGTTTTATACTGAGAAAAAGCACATCTCTATTTGAGTAGAAGGTTTAACAAATCCCTTCTTCCAAGACTTCTCAAACATGGTCACCATCGGGGGATTTGCAGGACTATACAGCTGAAGGAAATGTAATCCAAGTTAAATTATACTCAAATTTTTTGAATTATCGAGTTTAAGCAGCAGAAATGTTACCGCATGACAAACAACAAGCTACCAGAATCTGTCAGAACCTTTTTCTAAGGAAGTTCACATCATACAATGCATCTGTTAGAAAATCAATATACGAGAAAAATGCATATATTTTGCTCTACCTTAGCAATACTGGATTTTTGAAGAATGTGAACATCTTTCAATTATACTTAACAATTTCTGTTATAAAACAAAGTTTAAGAAAGGGGGAAAAACCTTCCTGACATAAAATTTCATATCTTATGAGCATAACGTTTTCTAATTTTTTTAGGAGACAATTAAAATTGTTGGTACATTCCACTTTTTGAAGCAGTGAGGCAGCCTCTGTTACAAGTTAACTTTGTAAATAAATTACAGTGCAATTCAAACACGATCACTGTGATAGTTTCAGTTCACCTTGTAGAATTTCTTTAAAAGGAGAAATTCCTTATTTCATAATACTAGCACTGATCTTCTAAAGGTACTCTAGAAGTCACTCTTCCTACTAGACCTAGATAATACCAGACTCATACCTCACACTACAAATAATCTGTACTAATTATAGCAGCGACTGCCAACTTCTAAAATCTTAAGAGAAAGTAACAGAAATCTCACTTTTTTGCTTCATACAGATTTATCAGAAAGCAAATGGCATACTGCAACCAGATTCTTCCTCTGTATCTGCTTTGCTTTCCTTTCTCTTCCCCCATTTTCCTCATGAAGCAAACCCATAACTATGACCTACATTTAATGACAAAGCAGCTATGAAAGTGAAAAATCTATTTTTTCACCAGAAAAAAAATGAACTTCCAAAGCTATCATAAGTACATTGTATTATATAGAGCACATTAATAATGCATATAATTCAGGAAAGGAGATCAGTATTTTCTCTTAGTTCAAAAGACATCTAAAGTTTCATATCAAGATATTTCTCACAAAGTAAGCTAACCAAAACAGTGAGCAGATACATTTCTCCTACTTTCCACCCAGTGTTGTCGTACTGAATGTAATTTAAGATGAAGGCTGTTCCCATATTTCAGGTAATTTAGTCTGACATCATTAAATAAGGCAATCAGAATTTTTTTGCAACCTTAACATGTATTAAATCAAAGTATCCTGCGCATACAAGTCTTGAAAAAGTATTTCATAACATGACTACACAGCAAAAAAGGATGAACTACATACACATTTAGACACATAAAACATCTTTCATAAAGCTATAGAGACATACTTCCTAAATAGCTGCAACTAAATGCACATTATCTTTCCTTTTGCATGAAAGAAAGTAAAACTGAGATCAGAATTAAGACTGGTGGATGTAATTAATAGGTTTTCTTGTGGTGGTTTTTTTTTTTTTTTAGAGCAGACTTTTCTTATGGGAGCACTTAGAAATGTGTATCATTCTTACGAGGATTTTGTATCTTCACTGTTGAATCTGGGTCAGGATGTTGCTTATGTATCACTTGAGTGCAAATCTGTTCAGTCAGAATCTAGTAAGAAAGAAGAAGATGCCATATCAATGTTCATAAAGACAGCTTATTGAAAAATAGTTGGAGACATCCTTCTTACAGCACCATCATTATTTTACTATGGTTCTAAAAATTATCCAAAAAAACTACTTGTTCTCCTTCTAGACAACTTATTTCATCCTGTTCCTAAAATCTTACTCTACATGATTTGTTTTGCTTTCTTTTAAGTGCACACTGTTATGTTACATACACTGAAAGAGAAACCTGAATCTAACCAAAACAATCACCATAAGGCAAGATCATTGTTATAATAAAATTCCACATATATATGAGTGTCTGGTTGAGACATTCAGGTTACTCATTATCTACAATTGCTCATAACGAGCATAACCAACTTAAGGGGTGGGGTGTGGAATCTCAAGTAGTGAGCTTGGAAAAAAAAAAAAAAAGGCAGCACTCAGCTGCATCATGCTAATGTCATCTGGAACACATCAGCACAAATATGTAAGTGATTTTCTAACAATGTCTTACAAATAATTAGGAAGATTGGATCCTAACTACAGTATATTAATACCTCAAATAGGACATTGTATGTGGTCATGGTGATTAAGCTTGTCTGAAGCATCAGCCTTTCAGCCAACAAGGAGAACAATCCATGTCCAAGCATGACTTCAGCTTTTCTCCTAAAATAATACAGAAAAATAAAATAAACTTGCATCTTCAACTTGCTTTAGGGGGAAAAAAAAAGAGTTTAAAAAGTGTGCCTCAATAAATATGAAATCACTGGAAACGTCTTGTTCTTTTTTGCTCCTTAAGCCTTTGACTTTTGGTTAAGGAAAAGGGCAAGGACTCAAATGCTGAAAGGATGAGTCATTCTTTGAAGACAGACAGAAGACACCTAATTTCCTTCCATAAACGCGGTCCACTCACACATGGGTCCAAAAAGCTGCAACACACCCTTAGGCATATCTTGATAAAGACCAAGGAAAGGGCATCTTTGTTCTCATTTCACTCAAAACTACAACCATGGACAGCAATCCCAAAAGCTACCTCCCATTACAGCCAACTTGAGACATATTAAATCTAGTTCTCAGTAAGTAACACAGGGGTCAATCTCACCAGTCTAGTTCTTGCTACCAATTTCAGCAGAATTATGCAAAAAGACCGCTTTATAAAGCAGGCAGTTGTAGTGGAAGTAAGTATTAAATGAACTTGGTAAGCAAGTGATAATGCCTGGACAGTAGTTGCCAATAACAAGTAACTCCACCATACCAGAAATTTATTAATGACAAACAAATTGAAGGGTACTTGAAGAACAGTAGCTCCTATTCAGCAAAGCATATGTAGTGATTAATCTCCAATATAGCTTTTTTTACTTTACATACAAATGTGTGTACATACACTCCAAATAATGTATACACAAAATAATATCGCATGTATGTGTCATTACCTTTCATTACCTTTCTTTTTTCCTTCTTGGGAGGTGGGGTGTTTTAAGACCTAAACCAGTACTTACTTTGGAGCAAGATGCTTTAAGAAATATCCCATCACTTTCAGAGCTTGCACCCTGATGCCTTCACTTTGTGCTGCTAGAAGCTTGTAGACAACCCTAAGCAGAGAAAACACAAGGCTTCCTAAAATAATTGAAATACACAGCAGTTTTTGGAATGACAAATTAACTGCAGTAGACTGCAAATAAATTTGTATCTGAGCCTAATTTTAAAGGAATGACTATTAATAAGACTACAAAAAAACAGCATGATGTTTGTTAACGGCAGAATAGTTTGTGATTTCACATTTTAACAATTACATTTAGAATTTTTTTTTTATCAAATTTAAATATCTCGCAAGTGATTGATACATGAAACATGCTGTGGAAGGCTGCTGCAATTCCTGTATTGACAACTGTCTTAATCTGATATTTTATCCACAAAACTAAGCAAGCAATTGTTTTAGCATAAATGTGGCTGGACAGGAATAGCCATGTACGGAGGGGGATTTATTACTAGTACTAATATTTTACATCTGTGCGTACCGTTGCTCCCACAGGAGGGCTAGAGGAAGACACCAAGTCAGGTGACATTCTTCTCATCTCACCTACATTGGTTTCTGCTCTTCACCTCCTTACTGTGCTCTACACCCACTTATGATTCCCCACTAAGGTTTAAGAAGAAAGACAAAGGGAGGAAGGGGATGTCTGTAGCAAAGTACTAGACTTAACTAGCTGAACAGTTTTAGCTGAAGTTTTGCCAAATGTGTAACAGACACAGCAAGGGCAGTGTCAATGTAGCTGATGAAAGTCTGGTAAACTAATAAATAATTGGAAGTAGAGTCTTATGGTGGGAGGTGTCCAGTAACCTCAAGTATATTTAACATTACCAATTCAATCTGTAATACTGCACAGATCTCATCACATTTATCTATGCCTTCCAGTCTCCAAATCAAAGGAAATCAGACTCATATTTAATCTCAACTTCTCAAACATTTATTTGCAGTACATTAAAGCCTAATCTTTTATTAAATGAAGTTTATTTAGACACTGAAGAATTCTAATATTGGCCTTCTCTCAATGTGAAGAATAACAAATGCAAGTTTTTGATTCTTGTAAATCTTCCAGAAGAGCTAATCTAATTTCATTCACTGCTTACTTCTTAGACAGTAAAGTGCTTACGACCACGTCACTATCTGATTTTAGTTGGGCTATGGTTCACAGTATTGGACAGCTCTTTGAATCTGTGAAATATGATTTAGCTTATAATTACACAGACTACTAAGCTCTCTCTGAAAAAAAAAATAGCTTAATTCCCTAATGTTCTATGAAATTATATTAGAACAGAAGGCACAGTACTAAGCCTTTACTGTGAATCTATTGTAAGTAAATTTTTGAGGAAATTTGTATCACTTTGTTAGGAGAAAGGAAAAAAAAAAACCACAATCACCTAATTTCAGTGATTCTGAGTCTTACAAAAAATATCCTATGTTACAATACCACATTTCAGATTAGCCACTTGTAAAGAGTTCAAAGGACTTACTCAAGTTTTTGGGTCTTATCTATAGACAACTGAGTACCCATCACTAGTTATATATTCCTTCACTTTTACATACCTAAAAATATTACCGAGGACACCTAAACTAAGACAAAAAAAAAATCTAGATATTTACTAGAATTTAAGTGAAAACTCAGGAGTAATTAAAAAACTATTATCTATAACAAATAAGTTCTCCTGGAGAAAGCTGCAGCCACAGCAACTGTAGAATCAAAGAAACGAGCAAGCCCACAATACAATGTTCATTCAAGCAATATAATCCATTTCCCTGCTTGTCTTAAGAAAACAGTATGAGGGTTACCTCACTGCACAGGAAAAAAAAAAATCTTCTTACACTTATCTCTTCAGTAGATTGATTACTTTTAAAAATCCAATTAGTAAAAAACTCCATATATAGAATCATTAAAATTGGAAAAGACCTTTAAGATCATCAAGTCCAACCATCAACCCAACACCACCATGCCTGCTAAACTATGTCCTGAAGTGCTGCCTCTACAGGTTTTTTGAACGCCTCCATGGATGGGGACTCCACTCCCCTGGGCAGCCTGTTCCAATGCCTGACCACTCTTTCAGTAAAGACATTTTTCCTAATATCCAACCTAAACCTCCCCTGACACAACTTGAGGCCATTGCCTCTCATCCTATCGCTAGTTACTTGGGAGACCAACACCCGCCTCACTACAACCTCCTTTCAGGTAGTTGTAGAGAGCAATAAGGTCCCCCCTCAGCCTCCTCTTCTCCAGACCAAACAACCCCAGTTCCCTCAGCTGCTCCTCATAGGACTTGTTCTCTAGGCCCTTCACCAGCTTCGTTGCCCTTCTCTGGAAATGCTGCAGTACCTCAATGCTTTTCCTGCAGTGAGGGGCCCAAAACTGCACAGGGTATTCGAGGTGAAACCTCACCAGCGCTGAGTAGAGGGGCATGATCACCTCCCTACTCCTGCTGGCCACACTACTCCTGATACAAGCCAGGATGCCGTTGGCCTTCTGGGCCACCTGGGCACACTGCTGGCTCCTGTTCAGCCAGCTGTCAACCAACACCCCCAGGTCCTTTTCTGCCAGGCGGCTTTCCAGCCACTCTTCCCCAAGCCTGTAGTGTTGCATGGGATGGTTGTGACCCCAGTGTAGGACCCAGCACTTGGCCTTTTTGAACCTCATACAGTTGGCCCTGGCCCAGATCCCTCTGCAGAGCCTTCCAACCCTCAAGCAGATTGACGTTGAGGAATGCATCTGTGATTCTTCATAGAGCTGAATTTGCTTGGCAAAAGTTTATTTCTAGAGATAACATGCCAATAGAAGGAAAGAAAACTAAATAGCTCCTCTGTTAGAGGCTTCACTGGATCTCCAAATTTCAAATCTAAATTGAAATAATTTGCTTATAAGCTGAAGATAGTTTTCTATTTGCCTGTTTAGATGAAAAATATTGAAGTCCTCTATCATTTCCAAAGGGTGTTTTGTTTACAAATTCTGTAGTTACCCTTGCAGTCCCAGAATCTATGACTATGATAGATGTTAGATGTTTTCTTTGAAACTCGTTTTAGTAAATAAATGTAATTTTTATAGGAGGGACAGATTTTAAGAAACTAGGTGGATGGTTACTTATTCTTTTATTATTGTGGGGTTTTACTATGTACAGAATTTGAAGGAAGTTATGTGGGATTACAGTGGCTGTTAATGTTAAAGTGAAAAAGGGAAAATAATTTGGATATTGAATGAAATAGAAGTTTTTACTAAAAGATTATACTGTTCTTTGTTTTGATGGCATTAACCTCTCCTTTTACAATGATACTTTATGTCCTAGTTGAGTAACTTTTCATAGTGGCAGATGTTCTTTTCTTCACTGTCTCACTGAAGCAAGATTTATTGTTCAGTTAATCACACTTTTCACAGAGAAAAGAGTATTCTAAGAAACACCGTTTCACAAACACCTACATTATTTGGCTGTAGCCTTTTTCAAGTTATGTGTATTATTGCTCTTGGGTAATAATTTAGTTTTGATTCATAGATTTGTGTGTGGGGAAGGTGTTTAAGCTTCCTTCTAAATTCTTAAATCCTTATGAGTGCAGTAATTACAGATCAAGCCTTTATGTCTTAGAAGTCTGAATACATGACATGACAGGGTTGATGAGGGAATGCCAAGAACTCCATTAGTGCTGTGTTTTTGCCAGAATTTTTGACAAAGCTGTTGAATTTGGTGTTTAAAAAAATTCTTTTTAAATTAAAAATATTGGAGGCCAAGCCTTAGCAAATGCTAGCTTTACTTGCTAAGTAATTGCTTTAGTCTGTACCTCAAAACCCTTTTGTCTAACAGTTATTGCTTTCCTCTAGTATAAACTGCAGTCGGTCGCAGGGGAGTGGGAAGGTCTTGCCAGGTTTTCTGAAGAATACTTGACAGTTGCTGTTGGTAGTATTTGATTGTGAAATTTAAAAATCAAACAATATACTTTACAATTGTATTAATTAAGGATGCTTTTGTCTTTTTAGGTCTAACTTCAATTGTAGCTCTGGTCAACAGTTAAAATTAACTTGGTTGTAACATAATCCGCCTCTGTGCACACGGTGTGCTGCGTAAGTAGTTTGCACACTGGCCTATGTAGGAGGTGCATCTCCCAGAAGAACTGGGAAACTGTGGTGTGGGCTGGGTGGGTAGAGCTACTTAGCTAAATGTGTAGGCCAATGTCGTGTAGCTAAGTCAAAATTATGTTTTTTCTATGGAAATGGATAAAGCGAAGAGGGAAAAGAGTTGTCATATAGGGTGATCAAGAGAACAACGGGAATTTATTAGGAGAAGCACTTACCAAGAGAAGGGTGGGGACATTATAAACAGGAGAGTATATTTGTGGGTGATGGTGATAACATATGCAACACTAGTAGTCTTTGTCTTGTTTGTTTCTTTGTGGTAGATTTTTTTTTTTTATATACCGCTTGAGTCTTGTGCTTTCCTTCTTTGAGATACTTGTTATTTCAATATGCTTAATACGCTGACTTCCAGTAACATATTTGTGTAAACTCTAAACAATGTAGTGGTGTATTTGGAGGGAATCAAAGGGAGGAATCTGAAGGCAAAAAAAAAAAAAAAGTCATTTTTTGGTAAGAATAAATGAAGGGCTATTATTTGTTCGAGGCACCTCTCTGTTCTAGCCAGGATTTTCTGCATGGGTCTTCCATGTTGATCACATCTACAGAAAATTAAAAAAATGGCAACAGGGAAAGTGGAGTGTTTTATGTAGCATGTCATTTAGTATTTCTTGCATCCAAACTCTTAACCGCCTCTGCTTTAGCTGTGGCAGCAATCTCTGCCAATTCTGAGAAAGCAAGTGCAGTGTTTTCCGGCTGTTCTGGATTGAGGCAGTGTTAGAAATGACAGAAACAGATGTGCTGGTTCTTCCATTCTGTTGGAATTTGTAATCCAGTGCTTTTAGTTGTTCTGAAATTCTCTGCAATTAATCTGCTGAGCTATGAAATGTGACAGCAGTTGAGAGGCTGGCACCCATTTGCTTCTAGCATGTGCTGTACGAGAGCTGCAAGTTTCAGCAGGAGAGGAAATACTTAACATTACGGTTGCTAGATCTGATAAAACCTGCCAGAGCTTTATAAGTAAGCCGATTGCTCACTTAATCTTGTATTCTTTCTTGGCTTTTTGATCTTCATTTCAGTTCTCTTGTAAGGTTATTCTTTGCTAGTCTTACACAATTGCATGTTTGGAACATATTCTGCTTTGTTCCTCTTCTGTGATTTCCGTTGTTCCTTTTGCCTTTCTGTCTTTCTTGTAGCTGTGATCTCCTAGTCTCTACAAGCTGGCAAAACACTTCCACATATGTGTCCTGGCATAAACTCGTAACCTTGTTTTACTCCTAGAAATCCATTGTTACAGTTGTTAAATAATGTAGTTTGCAAGTATTAAAAAGTGGATATCCAATTTAAGTCAAAAGTTATAAAGTTTTGTGAAGGATTGCATGTATAACATGTGCAGGACTTCAGATTTTGTAAAGACTGGTGGCTTTCTTCCCACCACCCCCCAATCTACTGTAAAAGACCAGACAGATGTATTGTTCCTGTAGAAAAATGTTGAGATATATTGTCTGTTCTTTAGCATCTAGGGAAGTGGTCTTCAAACATTTCTGATTGCACACCCCATCAGTAAAAAAATTTTGAGCATGCGCCGCCAATCAGTAAAAAAATTTTGAGCATGCGCCGCCAATAAATGTATAACTATTTATTTATAAATTATATACATGTATTGCTGTATTAGCATATTATGCACATTATAAACCATACAAAAAAAGAAATTCAGAAGGGTGAGATAAAAAGAAAATAAAAACTATTTTTAATTTTTAAATTTTATTTCATAATGGTACAAAAAATATTTTCTTTCCACACTGCAGAATATTGTCTTGCACATCCCCCTGGGGTGCACATACCTGTCTTTGGATGCACTTGGAGACTTGGATGACTTTCTGAGGATTATTTGCTTTACTGTTTTTCTAGTTTTCTTAGCTTAGGAAGCAACAATTTTAAAAAAGTAAAATATAGTATATTATTGTACATTAGTAACCTGTTGTAGGCATATATATTTTTAGAAATATTCCTGTTCAGTGTGTGTGGTATATGTAAGAATAATGGTGTAGCTGTTTGTGCTTGTTTATAATTGGAAGGGGTTTACTACAGCTGTGATTTCATTGTCAAATTGAAATAAATAATTAATTAATGCAGTCATTAGTAAAACTAAATGTTTGAAGGAAGCATCTTAAAATGCTTTCTTACTGAATTATCATTACTGTCCTTGCACACCAGTTTCACTGCAGGAAAACAGACTATCTTTATTAATCTTTTATATTTAAGTAATTTGGAAAAAAAAAGCTATCTGTTAGTTTTACAGATGCTGAATATTAAGCAGGTTAGGAAAAAATAGTTTAATGACAAGAAAGCCTGGGCAAATTGTTTCAGGTAAGTGTTTTTTTAGAAGTATCCAAATGTATTATTAGACTTAACATTATTTTCTTTTATTAGACTTAACATTATTTTCTTTTGCTAGACATTGCCAGAGAAGATTACGTTCTCTGGCAGTGGGATTCAATCTGCTTTGCTCATTTTAACCTACATGTCTAACTTCTGTGTGGGCCCTTATTTTTAGGTATATGTAGACTTACAGTTCTGTTTGCTCAGGTGTGGTGTCAGTGTTGTATACTTGTGGGTTTTTTGTCTGATTTGGCCTGTGAACAGAATGAATTTACTTCTGCCTGTGGCATACAATATGAATGTCCTGACTGATGGAGGTAGGCACGAGCAGCGTGTTCTCTGTAAAGTCAACCTGACTGTATGGTTTGTTCCCAACTCTAGACTTGTTGTGGATTCATATGACATTAGAAATGTTATCTTTTGGGCTCCTTCCTTGAGGAGAAGGATTAAGATAGGATAGGATGCAGATCTGTGCATCGTGGTGACTGAGGTGTGGTTAGCCTGTTTCTCTCAGTTTATAACAGATTGTTTTTGTTTGCTGATGGGTGGCATTGCGAGACTTGACAAAAAGTTATGTGCTTGATGAAGTTACATGTGTCTGGATCCTGAAAAAATCTATTTTTAATATTCTTGTAAATTCAAATAAAAATGTTAGGCAAGTTTTAGAAGTGTAGCTAGGGAGGCAAGTGCTGGAATAATGAAATGGACAGTTTGGTACAGTGCTTTGCTATGTGTATTTCATGTATTTGAGTTTGAATTCAGAGTAATGTAACTCAAGCTGACTTTCTACTGGATGTCATAAAATGGCAGATTTCTGATTTTTAAAATGTCAACACCATAAATCATTAGTTTGCTAAGATTGCACTAGCAAACTATTAAAGAACATGGCAGTATTTACTGTAGATAAATGCAAATGTAAAAAGGTTCTCTGTGTCATAGTTTAAATGATTTATTTGCTTTCAGTGCACATATGAATCTGATGTGGTGTAAAGACTTAGGATATTTCATTTCCTTTATGGAGCTACAAATTTGCATATTACTAAACCGTCTCTTGGAGTCATAACTTGTATGTCTCAAACAGTGTCACAGGTTAAGGTACACTGAAAAAAAGTTAATTAAAACAAAAGTAGAATTTAGTGCTATTAATATGGATACTGGAAAGATATGAATTTCAGATGGATTTATATATAGTCTATATCTATGTTAATAACTATTGAGATCTATAATGTAAGCCAAACTTCTAAAACTGCCAGGTTTTGTAAACATGCCTTTAGCCACTATTTGGAGTGTATTGAAATTTAGTCTTGAAATTGTTTGATTTGCAAAAAATCTACTTGGTAGTCCTCTGTTTCCTTGGGGATTTGAAATAAAGTTTCTAGTCGCATGGCCTCCTCAGGAGCAAAGGGCCTCTGTGCTTGGTGTTGTGCTTCAGACAAAAGCTGGGACAGAATCAGTTTTATACTGTCTCCTGGTTTCTTCTTAAAACCTGTCCAGTGGCCTGCAGGTCTGCTGGGTGTATCTGCTGTTTGGTCTGTGTCAGTGTGGTTCCCTGTGCCCCTAGTACTCGTGTTTTGTGTCGTGTGCTTGGCAATCCTTCCTATATCAGCTGTTCCACCTCTTGAGGAGTCGGTAAAGATTGGGAGGAGGGTAAAATTCCTAATATTGGACTTGTCTATGTCTTTCAATTTTGGAATCTTTTGCTGAGTTTCCAGAAGGGAAGACAGAAGCACTGTGCATAATGGTATGGAATTGCTTGTAACTCTTCTGAGTTCCAGTGGTATTTGTTTTTCATTTGAACTCTTTGTACTGAGATGATTTTTTGAGTGGATACCAAACTGATAAAATAAATGTAGGATTTTTTTCTTTTATTTGTTTGTTTTTGTAGGATAAAATTTAACTTTGCTAATCATTTTGCTTAAAATTTGAGTTGTTTCCTTTATAAGATAGAGATTGAATTTAGTTTTTTGGTACGTACTTTAAAAAAAATTCTAAAAGCTTTTTCTCAAATAGATGAAAACCCAAAATGTATAAAATTTAAATTCATAGTGCTGCTCCCCTTGCCCCTGTGTTTAAAAACATAGTGTAGAACTAATTCTTCCTTGCATTGCTCTGCTTGTGCTGGAGCTCCAGCTACGTGCTACAAACTGAACTAATTGTGTTAGTGAACTAATTTGATGTAAAAATGCTTGCAAGAAGAGTGAAAATATTAGATTATTAGCGAGGGTAAATACAGCATCATTGATTACGACATAATTATCTTTTAAAACTGTTTGGGTTTTTTTCCCCTTCTGTTGGGAAGCAGAAACCCATAGGTAAATGTCACCACCATAAGGATGCTTCAGATGTATTGTACCTACCTGGACAAGAAGTTTGCTTTTTTACATTTGTATTTTGGCTGAGAGAGTCGTTTTAATGTAGATGTAGACATAGCTCATTGCCTTTTTAAAGAAAAGTTTTGATGAACTGTGTATGTCTCATCAACTGGATAGGAAATACTTGCTACTCTTTCCTGTGTAAATTGTGTGCTTTCTGTAGTTAGCAATTGCAAAGCTGGAGAAACTCTGGTTTTATGTAAACTGTTACTCAGATGTAAACTTTTCTGCTAATTTGAAATCTTATACAGTCTTATTTACTGGAGATACAGCTTTATTCATTGTGACAGAACATGAGATATAAACAGCTGATACAAGGCTGTCTTGGGGAGGAAGAGAATTATGCTGTGCTGAGACACTATATTAAAAACATATAATACTGTGCTAATGGTTTCCAATACAACATTAGGTGGCAGTAGTAGATTCTTACACTTGTGGGTGCTTGTTAAATTTACTTTCAGGCAGTTTTCCAAATGAGAGACAGACTTGAAGTTTCATTTTAATACAGAACAAAAACAGTAATTTTACATGGCTATGAAGGGAAGCAATGAGAATGATTTTTTTTTTTTTTTTTTTTTT
>Ga0065711_1034152_pt1 | contig 24227 bp, 11 predicted proteins | sample Hoacrofraction12_FD_59098 | JGI IMG/M metagenome (GOLD analysis project Ga0065711, IMG submission 59098) | Hoatzin crop microbial communities from Cojedes, Venezuela - Epithelial fraction 12 v2 (version 2) | ecosystem: Host-associated > Birds > Digestive system > Esophagus > Crop | place... | reverse complement strand
TACACAGATGTGCCAGTCCAAGTGCAGTTGTCCGGCTAGAACAGAACAGAAAGACCAACACTCTAAAAAGCAGCGACTGTAACACTGGGAGTTGGCTACTGGTGCAGGAAAATGACTGAGGCAAAAGCAAAGACAACAGTGAAGTAGCTGCACAGTAGCTGCATCATATCTACATCGGGTAACTTAGAGTTAGTCTTCAGCTTGTCTGACACCGGCAATTCAGCCCCACGGCGGGCCCAGGGGAAGTTGCCCAATGCCACCTCGAAGAAAAACTCTAAGATGGTAGAAGGAGTTTTGCTATCTCCTGTAAAGAGGAGTTAGAACTGGGAGATTACTGAGACCTTATTTAGACGAATTTGAAGCCTAGCAGCTAGTCTGGGCTGAGAGGGAAAGCACTAGCAACCTCAACAAAACAGCAAACATTTGCAAAAAAAACGCCTCCCTGCAATGGCAAAAATGGAAATAAAACCTGTAGAAACTTGCATAACCCTTGGAGGAAGGAACAGAACTTACGCAGAAAGCAGGTTGAGGACTGATCAGTCTACATAGGTCTCCATGGCTGGCACTGTAGCTATTCTTCCAACACCTCTGCAAATAGCTAATTCAGGTGCACGCTGTTACATGACTCATAAGCCATAGTGGTTTTCTTTTCCTTGCTGGGAAAGATTAAACCATTATTTCTACCTATTTACTGCAAGGAATATTGACATTATTAAAAAGTGAGCTTAAGTTTTCCAAAACAGGGAGAGGAGGGGGATTCCCCCCTTCAGCGTTCTACTTCTGTAATTGGATATTCTTAGTTCTGTCTAGTTTTAATTTTTCCTCCCATGGTTTTTGATAAAATAAACATTTTCCTTTCCTGCTTTTATGTTTGCTAATACATTATCACATACAATAGAAAGTATGTAATCTATTTTAAACTTTAGTCACGTATCTAGCAGTTCTGGAGCTATGGTGATTTTGTACTATATACAACAACTTACAAATGTATTATATCAGAGAGAGTAAGAATAGCCTTTCTCATATTTAATATTCAAATTATTATTATTAACACTACACACCATTGCAGGAAAGCTAAGAACAGACTCAGATCCCAGTCACCACAGTTTCTCTTCATCATGCTTACTTGGAATCGCAAGAAACAGAAAACTGCAAAACTACTTAGGAAACAACACGAGAAGCAACAACAATGAAGGTTAACATCTGATAATGTATCTAACACACAGGTCTCCCTGTGAAAGCCACCCACCTTCTAAGCTGAGAGGGGGAGATTCCCTCCCCACGAACAGAGAAACCTCAAACAAAAGCAAAATCCCTGGCAACTATTGTATATGTATGGTTAAGAAATTTAACTTGTCTGAGACCTTGTTAATCATTTTTCATTCCCGAAGAGTCATTTTTCCTCAGCAGAGTTACGCCATAAGCAATGTCACATTGTAATAGCTCACATAGCACCACTGACACATTGTAATTTGCTCTGAATGCAGACATTTATGGTTTCACACTGACCAACTTCATGCTAATGGTGTAATAATGTTGACCTGTGACTTTTACAAGGAAAAAAGAAAGCAGTAAATCATGGGCAAATGACCATTGTAGCAAGAAGCCACGTTTCCCAGAGAAGGCTCTGCTCCTGCTGTTAATGATGCCACCTCCTGTTAACCAGCCCAGTCCCAGGTAATACTGTTTAAAAAGTGAATTTGGCAGTGTCATTCGGGGAGGCTCGCTGATCACTACTAACAAGAAACAAGCCGTCACATGTATCAAAGGCACTGCAATGAGCTGCTGACAGCGTTATGCAGCCCTGGCTCCAGACTGATGCTATCCCTGACATGACCTTGGGCTGGGCCAAGGGAGGGCCAAACAGGGAGAGATGGGGTCTGCTGCTCTGCTGCTGCCCAGGGGGTGAAGGGGTGGAATTACAACGTAATTTCTGAGAAGACATCTCAAATGTTGCTGCTTCACATCCCCGTGTCTTGCCCACAGGCTGCCTTTCCAGGACTCTGGCACAAGCACAGAAAATGGAAGGCTGCTTGCTCCCTGCTGCAGCCCTCAGCAGCTCCCTGGGGCACCTCTGCCAGGAGCCAGCCCTGCCCTCCCAGTCCTTAGACCCTCACTTTGCTCATTTTCAGCCCACACTGTACCACATCTGGGGCTGCTTTGGCTGCCTCGGCAGCTTTACCTCTCTGGAGCCTGCCACCCTTTCCCCACCCAATTTCATCTGTCACTCAAAGATTTCCTTTCTTTTAAAAAAGTCCTCCGTTTCACTTACTCTCTGTCTCCTTTCAGTTCCCTTAAAATGTACTTTCCTTCATTTCCTCTATCTTTGATCTTTTAATTAATCTGGTTTCATTTGTTCAACTGCAGTACGTCTTTGCAGAGCTATTTTCTGTACTGTATATTGCCTCAGCTATTTAATTCTCTAAAGCCTTCTGGAGATGGCTTATTTACAAGACATCATATAATTATAAGAAGGTTTTTAGATTACGTTGGAAATGAAGCTGTCATTGTCAAAATAGCACTGAAATATGCTGTGGATTTAACGCACTGTTTAAGTCTTGTATCCAGGTACAAACAACACCTGAATGCCAAAACCATAAATGTAGGTTTCATAGTAAAAACAATTTACTCCTAAACAAAACAAAAACATCTTCATATACTTGCACCCACTAACATTATCTATTAATTACATTTTAAAATCAGTATTCAGAAAAATTGTTGCAGCAGGTGGTAAACTGCATGTCATTCACAAATATTCCAGTATGCTACATGATCTTTAGGTATAGTATTTAATGAAAGTAAACCTTGTCCTCTAACAGCTGGAAAATAGCACTGCTGGGACAGGTGTAACGCAGGACAGAAATCTGTTCTGCAGCCTGCATGGCCCACTTTGGCAGCACCGTCCCGCTCTCCTGGCAGGCAGAGAAACCCTTAAATAGTGAATCCATATAAAACATGTATATTCCTCAGGCTGCAGCAGAAAGCAGAGTGCTGCAGTGTGTTGCTATTGACTAGAGTCAGTAAACTAGTTTCTTGCACCAGAATACCTTCTTCACAACCAGAGAAAGAGGGTATAGATAAACAGATTAACACAATTTGCATTTATGGATTCCAGCTGCAGGACTCCAGTGTTACAGTACTGGATTCCAGTGCCAATGCTGTCATTCTGGTTACTAGCTGATGGTTTACACTGGTTAAAAGATATAAACGCAACCTTAACAAATACTCTATTTTTGGACTAAGGCTCTACAGAAGCTTGCTGGTTTAGGTCTACAGGTTTTTGTATATTGCATTGCAGCTTGGATCTAGGATTCCCTAATACATCAGTTATTCAGTGGTGCCCAGCAACAGGACAAGGGGCAACAGGCACAAACTGAAGCATAGCAAATTCATCTGAACATGAGGAAGAACTTCTTCACTCTGAGGGTGATGGAGCACTGGAACAGGCTGCCCAGAGGGGTTGTGGAGTCTCCTTCTCTGGGGATATTCAAAACCTGGCTGGACAAGGTCCTGTGCAGCCTGCTGTAGGTGACCCTGCTTCGGCAGGGGGGTTGGACCAGATGATTCCCGGAGGTCCCTTCCAACATCTACCATTCTGTGATTCTGTGATTCTAGTAGGACAGATCTGTAGACTTCAGTGTAGACTTTTCATTTAATTGGAATTTTAAGCCCAAGGTTCCTCTGGCATCCTAATGGTAAGGTTAAAATTCTTATTTAAAAAGCAAAAGAAATTAAAACCCACTAAAATAAACTTGCTTTAAAGTACTTTTAAAGGAATAATTATAGCTGACTTAGCACACCACTTGTAAATAGTTCAACTTATTTCACCCAATATAGACCTAATTTTGGGTCTATCTACTTTGAATTCCATCCACCACCATGCTGCCTATTAAACTCGCTTTGTTAGGTCCCATTAGAGATTTGTGGAGGCTTTTCTAGCTTTGCCTTGCATAAATAATTCTTTATCATGTGTAAATGTTGTTGCCTCAGTGTTCATCCTACACAGAGATTTTCAATTTTCTCTCCCAGCTGCAGCATCTGCTCTCTTTCCTGCTTCCCCGTGTGTGTAACAGCCTCTGCCATCCAGTTGTAGCTAATCTCCTCCTGGCTTGCACCTTTTACTTTGCCCCAAACTACCTTGGAAACACGTATTGGAAACAAGGAAACAAGGTTTGCCTTTTCACTGCGAACCGTCTCTCCTTCCTAGAAAAGCAATTTTGGGTTCAAAGCGCATCAGACAAATTTCAGTAGTTTTCATTCATGACTTCCACATCACGCTCACCCTCCCTCATTTCTCCTTCTCTGTTCAGGTCATTCCCAGCGGCTGAGACTGCACCTCCCTTATTTTTCAGAAAAATGCCACAGTAGTCTCTGGAATTACAGGCAGAAATCATTTAAGTCTCTTACAACTAACTGAAATGTTTCATAGTCATTGCTTGAATTAGTGACATTTAAGATATTATAATGTTACAAACGCCATTATCACACATTTCAATGACTGTGGTGCTCTGGGGAACTCCAACCACAATGTGTTCGATTCAGGAGCCATCTTCAAGTAACTGGAGGGGTTTTCATGCCTGGCCCCCAGAGAAAATTTATACTATTGACATTTCTTTTAGTGAAAAAAATAAAGACCCAGCTGGTTAAAAAAAAAAAAAAAAGACAAAAGAATAAAAATAATCTACTAGAACTCTCTGTCCTACCCACCGAAAATCAAACCAAAGTAAATGTGCAGAATAAGGATTCTTCTGCCTCTCTCTTTCTATGTATGTATTTTTATTTATGTTCGAAAAAAACCCACATATATATTTTTAACAAGTCATCATTCATCATAATTATTACTACAGTAACAGTTATACTTGCCATCTCTGCAAAACACAGTCATATTGATATTCTAAATCTAATAACATTAACATTCCATATTTCCCTAGGGAACAGTACGGCAAGAAGGAAGATCTTACAGGCTGCATTAAAACGTAGCAATACTGCACAATTCCCTTGGAGCAATCTATTTCAAAAAAAGTTGCAAAAATAATGACAAGGAAGGTAGAACAACACTTCCAAGCAAAACTGGAGAGGATATCGGAGCTGAAGATTACCCACGAGGTTGTTAACTTGTGCAGTACGGGGCAAAGCAGCTCGATTCTAATGACATGGGTATATTCAATACACGTCTGTCAAGCAACCGACTTCAACAAAATTAAGCCCAAGGCAGAAAAATATGCAGTGTGTAAGTCAGCTCACCTAACCTAATAAAAGATATAAAGACTACAAGAAGTCAGGGAAGCAAGTGGAGAGGCGAAGTGAATAAAATCAAGCTTCGGCTCAACTATTGCCCTGCAGGGTTAGGAGAGATGCGCAGGACGGGTCTGAAGCCTATGCTGTGGGGCGGAAAGCAACAACATTATGGGCCACAGATAATGCAGATGAATGTTGCACAGTCTGCCAAAACCGCAAACCTAGAGAATCCATTTAGAAGTACCACCGTGAAACTCATCAAGACCCCACGTTTCCGTAACATCAGCTCTTCATTCACACATTAAAAGCACAACAGCAAATCTAATACCAGCATGTTCTGACAATCCAGAGCCTAGGTGAATCTGTCCACCTTTCACTTCAAAGTGAATCTTTCAGCCTCAGCACAGCTCTTTTCTTGATGGTCACATATTATCTGTGATTTATTTCCTAAACCTGTTTTCTGCTTTTCTGACACTGAGCTAGTTAGCAAATAAACAACCAAAGAATCAGCTACATCCTGTGGCCAAGAAAGGCAGTTCATTACTTGTTTTCAAAATACATTTGCTTTGTGAGGAATTAAGGAAGAAGAGATCACTCTTTTGTATCTTCTGTTTATAGCAAACTCTCAAAGTATAGTGACTTCTAATTGTGTTTGCAGTCATATTGCATACTGAATTTCTTACTTTTTATATAAACACGGAAAAGATTTCCTCTTTAGAATAAACTGAGGGCAATACATTTATCTATACATTACTCAGAGGTGAATGAGGTAAAATGTGTAAAATCCCAGGAAATTACCTCATAAATACTAATTTCCGTGTAAAATGACTAAGCCTCAGTCAGTCTCACACTTACCTGGTTCCTACCCTACCATAATGGTAACATTCTTCGTCGACCTGACATGTAATTGCATTTTTCATTCAGTGTTTTATTTTACCACATTAAAGCTGCAGTATCAGTGCCATATAAGCTGTAAATATGGCCCCCAACCACATCATCAGTGACACTAGTCACACATGTAGAGTAGTTGAACACTCACCTAACACTTTTACAGAAACCTGGTAACAACACGCAAAGCCCTTGAAAATATTGGGATATATCACAGTATGTGTGTCATGACTTTCAGTGAAGATACAAATATCTTCTTTTCCTTTGCTGTTGACTGTGGAAGACCAGGCTGATCTGGCTGAATGCCAAACTATCATTGCAAAAATTGTACCTTAATATATCCACATTTTCCCAACATAAGACACAGACAATTACTGTCTTACTGTACATTAATCTCTTTTTTTGTTATTATTTGTCTGAAGTCACCTTAGTCTATGGCCTTTACTTAAAAAAAAAAAAACAACAACAAACAAACCACCAGACCCAACTTTTCTGTCTTTTAGTGTTTTATTTGACTTACAGATGTAGGTCTTGAAATGATATGATAAAAAGCCATTCATTTGGTACTAATGAATCTCAGAAAAGAGATCATTTTCATATGACATCCATTCTTGAGCACATCTTTTTCTCTAGTACAATTGTATCTACTGTAAATAGGATGAAAATGACTATTTCCAAATCCTTTGCAAAACATATCAAATTTTCTTGTGAAAAATACTGTTACCTGGAGGCTATAAAATACAATGAACTGCTAGAGCCTTCTTCAGTCATCAGTTGCCTCGAAGAGGAAGATTCATTTTAATTTGACTGGAGTGATTTTTGACTACATAATTACCACCTGGATTGCCTCTAGCATGATTTTGCTACACAGTCCTTAAAAATGTCAGTGCATTGCTTATCTAATTCTATGCATGTTATAAAACTTTCCTTCAGCTTCACAATAGCAAGCCAGAGTTAATAGTAGATGCTGAGCCTATACAAGAGTTGAAGGAAGGGAAGAGATGGCAAGTGAGCTCCTCTTCTTTTTCTCAGCACAGACCTGAATTAAAATGTCATCACAAGTTCATTGCACTAGGTTTTATGTCATTTAGCACCTTACATCCTTAGAATCCATCCCCCTTCTTGTTTAAGGCACATAAGCATTGCTAATAATTTTGTTTAAAACTATTCAGTTTTACTGAGGATACACTATGGCCAGCTTTTACTGGATGATGAACTTTTTGAAATTGGTCAGTTAAAACGTGACCACACTAAATCACACAAGGCCTTCTGAAACACTAAGTGATACTTGCTCAAATAACAGCGGCTTGTTGTGCAGAGGTTTACCAACAAGGTGTGAGCGACCGTGGGTGCAGCCAAGCTCTCACCGAGACGTTCCACTGTAATAGCTCAGGAAGACACAATTCCTTAGCCCATAGCTGTTCTCAGATGTAGCAAGAGACACTGAAGAAGCGACGCATAAGAAAGATAAACCTTATTACACAAAATGAGGTTACTTAGTAACTTGGGCTTTTTTAAAGCATTAGCTGGAGACATGCATCCTAAAAGTCTCACACCCAGCCTTGCAAACCTGAAACAGGGGGAATTAAAGTGCCAGTCCTAACAGCAACACAAAGCATTGCATGGACCACAGGCATGAAAGTACAGCTAGCTCGGAGCCTGACAACTTGTCTGGATTCAAAAGGTCAGAGCCTAGCCTGATGTAAAGCTGCTCTGCAGCACTGTAAAAGATGCTCTGAGACCTTGTTCAGTTAATACGGGCAGATAATGCCTATAATGACATTAAAACAGCGCCCAAAACTTGGTACCATAATGCCACCAACAACACCAGGTGGGTTGATGCTCGCACTGAGCTGTCTCACTGCAGAGCTCAGCGGGCGACTTGGCTCTGCTGGGAAGTATGAACCCTGCTTCATCAGGGCAAGCGTCACAGCAACATTGGGAACTGGGTGGCAAGGAGCTTGCAAGGACACCTAACCTCTTCTGTACTCTCAGTATTAGGAGACCAAAGCCATGCAGGACACAAACTTACAGGAGAGATTACACAGCCACTTGCTCCCTTCCCAGGCATTGTCCTCCAGTGTCTCACTATCCTCACAATTAGAAAGTTCTCCTTAAGGTCCAAAGCTCTTTTGCTGTAGGTTAAGGTCTCCTTTACTTCATCTGCTCACTGCAGACAGAGAGAACAGATTATTCCTTTCCCATCTGCCACCACCTCTGATTCACATTACTGAAGGGACAAACATGCATCCTCTCAGTCTCTGTTGCACTGAGCACCAACAGCTTCTTGGCTGTACTCTTGCACACCTTGTTTTCTAGGTCTTGACTGCTCTTGCCGTTCTCTCACCTAATTTCTTTTCCCAACTTTTCCACCTCTTCCTAGAAGGGTACTGACCCAAACTAGGCAAAATATTGCAGCTGAGGTCTTCCTTGTGCCAGCAACAGAAGGAGGATTTCTCCAGGTATCTTCCAGACAGCAATCCTCCTCCTACATCCCACTATGTTGCCTGTTTTGCAGCAGTACATTACTGGCTCACAGTCAGTTTTTGTATCACTGTAACTCCCCCACCCCGAGATCTTTTTCTAGAAAACAGCTACTTCTTGTTTCTCATCCTCCACAGCTGCAGTTGATTTTTTCTTGCCTAAATGCAGCCATCCTGACTGAATAGCAGCCCATTTTTTTCCAGACCATTTTTCCAGTCCATAATGATTTTGAGTTTGACTCCTGCCCTTGAACACATCTGCAAGCCCCTGACAGGTTTGGGCCATGTGTAAACGTACTCAGAGTGTAGCACAGTCTATCACCCTGGTTTCTAACAAATTATTGTATAGTACCAAACATTAGGTGGACCCCCCAAAGAGTTTGACACAGCCGTTCAGCGTAACAGGTTTAATATCTACCCTGTGCCTGTTTTTCTTCTCAGAAGAATGCTGTACCCACCTGTCATGACTCCACCTTGTAAGAGTTTCATGAATATCAGGCTTCAGTAGTTTGCAGATGGGAGTGTCATGAAAGACTTTGTCAAAAACCATTACCAAAGCCAAGAAATATCTCAACTACTATTTCTCCCATATCCAGAAAATGTGTTACACTGTCACAGGAGAAAATCAGATGGCTTTCACACAATTTCTTCCTGATGGCTGCTGCCCATCTCCTTCTTATCTTCCAAATACATCTCAAAAGCTTACTTGCTTAGTGACGTTTCCCAGGTTTTTTTGAGGGATTAATGCTAAACTAGTTGACAGTTTCCTGACTCTGCTTCTTCCTCCATAAAGGTGCTAAATTTTTTTAGCCTAGTAAAACAGTCCTGTACTATCTTGATGGAGTGTAGTTCCTCTTTAACACATTAAAGTCAAATTAATTCCTCTGCTTGCCTTGCCAGTATTGTGCTCTCCCTCTCATTACCCTAGAAAGATCTCTTTAAGCCAGTCTCTCCTCTTTCTGTTCTTTCTGCCTTTGAAAATGTCGCTCTCCTAGTTGCTTAAACTGTAACCCTTTTCTACTAGGACTCCACACTGGAAGGCTTCTTGGTTTGAAACATCTAGAAATGTAGCAGACTGCTTTTAGACAGGGCTGGTAGGGTGGAGTTATACCCATTTGCTGCTGTGGCTGCACATACCCAGAGCTTCCATTATCACAGCCTTTTAACCTGGCTTAGCAGTGCTTTGCTCAGAGGTGTCTTGTCTTAATTTACATTTAAGTCTTACCCATCGCCCTTGCCTCTGAAGTGCCAGAATTTTAAGACTGTGGAATTTTACATGGCAGGTGTCAGGAAAGAGAGATGTACGGTTTCCTTTGAATATGCAATATGCAACCTTTTTGTATGAGTGCCTGGGTTTGGGAACTGGGGGGAGGAGAGTTTAAAAATTATCTTTGTTCCACCGGAGAACACAGCACAACTCCGATGCTGAAGTGAATGAGGCAGCACCAAAGGGCCTCACTTCTATTGAAACAAAGCACTGCCATCTCCTCAAATATTTTTAATTTGTTTCATGAGGCTCTAAATGCTGAATTTGACTCTAAACTTGCAAAAGATTAAAATCAGCCTAAAATTACACATTATCATTTATTTTGGGGCAAATAAACTCTGAAATCTTTGCTTTGTGTCTGTTTTTTGTCTCAAAGCACAATTTTAGCACTTGTTATTTGCATACTAATTAATTCTGATTCTTAGAAATTTTTATATATTAGCAAAACATGGATAGTTTTTCATCAAAACAGCAAGGACATATCACGCTGTCAAAAAGCATTTGCTGCAAAACAAAGATTTGCTACAAAGCAAAAATTTGCTACAAAGCAAAATTTTGCAAAAGCTGCTCAACAGAATTACTGTTAAGATCTTACTAGCATTAGCAAAACAACATCTCTATGGTATATAAAATAACTTTAAAACTTTAGCAGAAACTTCAGAGAGGTAAAAACATCTGGCAAAAAAGTCTGAGGGATATGTTTGTAATCTGCCCTCTTCCTGCGCTCTCACTTTGCTGCTGCCACTCAGATGTCAGATAACAAAAAGCCCAGCTACTCACAGATGCACAGATGAGTTTTACCCAGTGAAACAGCTGTTCAGTGCCATCTCTGATACTCATCTGAAGTTTTTTCCACCAGAATTTCAGGGCACCAGGCTAGCACTGTTCCGTTGGTGCTAACAGAACAGACTGTGGCTGTAAGAGACACAGGATTTTTTCTTAATGTAAAAAATGTGTGGCTTAGATAACTATAGAAGAGGTAGAGAGGTAAGCAGGGAAAAATCAAGGTTATCAGCAGAGAACACAAAGCACTAATCCCAGGTTTGACCTGAATTTTCCTATTAAATGTTGGATTAGCTCAGATGTTTTGCATTAATCTTGTTCATCACACATTTTAATTCTGTGGTCTGGAAATGGCTTCCCTCCCAGTCCATTTTCATCCTCATTACATCATATTAACTTAAAATGATACAAATATATTGCTGAAGAGCTAATGGTCTTCCCCATTTATTTACCTTACTTCTCACTGACTGGATTCTGCTTGCCTTCTGCAAAGTTATATATAACTTTATATTTATTTACAGCCAAGCTGCCTGAGGGAATAAATTCTTGTTGCTCCTGGGAAGATATACATGCACTCTGCAGTACACGGCCTGTTTAACTGAAAAAATGACTACTATAATTACAAGTTTTCAGGACTGAGCAAAAAAACCTATAAATGTTTTGGTCAAGTATTCACAATGAATAATTTAATCACTTCCGAATATTTCCCAAATACTTCCTTAGGGCAGCTTGTAGGAGAAAAAATTCTTTTGTGTCAATTCATGAACAAAACACAGAAAATGTTCTCACAGGATAAGGAGTAGACTTCAGTAATACTCAGCTCTGTTGTCGAAGATCTTCATTAACAGATTGTAGTATGACCAGTTTATTACGAACCTTACATGCCTTATATTGATCATTAAACTGGAATGGCACGGATAACTCCTTGGTATGGGAGTTGAGGGGGGAAAAACTGAAAGTGAATGGGGAAAAAGACTGAATGAGATCAGATGATGGACTTACCAGACAAGAAAGGAAATATACAGACACAGTTTAACAGCAATACGATTACTGTTGTGATGGACTAAGAATACAGCATTTAGTCACATTCACATTTCTTCTAAAAGGTGAGATAAGACGATCGATCAGGATGGTATATACTGTACCAGAAAACTGGGAGTCTCTGAGGCGGGATGTTATTTCCCAGCAGCTACACCTGCGCAAAGAAATAGTAAGAAATCTGGTCTTCTTAAAGCACAGAGAGAAAGTATTTACAGAAGTTCCTGAATTTTCAATACAAGTTGTAACAACCAGAGAAAAAAAATGAAAGGAGCAGGTGGCAGAGGGTGTAAAAGAGACATCTGTAGTGCCAGCTTTCCCTGGGTTCTCCCCTTGACAACCTGTAGCCTTTCCCTGCAAGCACCATTCTACCTTGCCAAATGGTGTTACAGCTCAGGAAGCCCTGACGGCAAAAAAAAAATGTTGAAGTAGCAACATAAGTCCCTGCTGCTGGAATTAGGGGAACAGAGGAACAATATGCTGATTAAACTCTCTGCCTTTCCACTGTGTTCTACACCACTTCATGTCATCAACATTTGTTTTGATATGGAGTAGAGGTGAGAGGGAGCTCTACTGAGTTATTGTGCCATTGCTTTACATCCAAAACAATAAATATATTCATGTTCTAAATAAATATTTAAAGGGATTTCTGTTTCCAGTTTACTCAAATTACCACTGGTTTTCCTCAGTCCTGCAACAAATACATGATCCACTCACGGCATACTGTAGGGTCACTTGGGATTCAGAAATACTGCACTGAAAAACATACAAGCAGTATCAAAATCTAAAAACTTCTGCTGTGTTAAGAAAAATCGTTCCAGCAGTTGCTGCTAAGTTACTCCTAATAACATTATTTTAAGCCCTTCCGTGATTAGCACCTAGATGCCTTTCCAGCCCTGTGAACTGCTGCACCAGGTATGTATTTCATCAAATATTAACTACAGCACAAGTATCCTTAGTGCTTATTTTGGGGCCACAAAAGTGCCACAAAAATGATCAGAGGGCTGAAGCACCTTTCCTACAATGACAGGCTGAGAGAGCTGGGGTTGTTCAGGCTGGAGAAGAGAAGGCTCTGGGGAGACCTTATAGCAGCTTTCCAGTAAGTAAAGGGGGCCTATAGGAAAGATGGGGGAAATCTTTTTAGCAAGGCCTGCTGTGACAGGACAAGGAGTGATGGTTTTAAACTAAGGGAGGGTAGACTTAGACTGGATATACGGAAGATATTTTGTACAATGAACATGGTGAAACACTGGAACAGGTTGCCCAGAGAGGCAGTGGAGGTCCCATCCCTGGAAGCATTCAAGGCCAGGCTGGACGGGGCTCTGAGCAACCTGATCTAGTTGAAGATGTCCCTGCTCACTGCAGGGTGGTTGGGATAGATGACCTCTAAAGGTCCCTTCCAACCCAAAGCATTCTATGATTCTATTTGTAACTTGCTTAAAGTTTTTACCTCATCCTTTTCTCTCTTTATCCAGATTCTCTGTTATTTTTTTTTCTGGATACAACAGCCAGAAAGAGCAAATTCCTGTAAGACCACAGAGGTTGAAAAGGCATTTTGGAGCAGTACAGCAAATAAATTCACAGGCAAATCCAAACCCAGGGGCTGGTGGGGACCACCGAGCACTTGCTTTGCCAGATCCACGCCGTGACCCCGTGGACAAGAAGCATGCATCTGCGGCACGGGGGCTGTACTGTCAGGTGAGCAGCGAGCTTGCGCCATGGTCGCAGGCAACAGGAGCAGCAGCTGCTGAGCTCAGCCCCAGGGTGGGTGCACTGCCCTCCTCCGCGAGGGCAGCTGGCAACGGCCCTGTGTCAGCCTCCAGCAATGGTACCAGCAACAACCTAACTTGCAGTCCGCTGCTGACAGTGGCTGCCACACTTGGACCCTCACAATCACTGCCTGAAAATAATTTGGGTGCTAATGTACAAGAGACAAGATTTTCAGAAAGCAGTCCTAAGAGCATTTTCTATAGAGGGCTAAGGAGATCCCTTCTTCCGTGCTGTCCCAGCTAGTACTGTTTTTGCCTTCAGGTCCTGGAGATCTGTCTTGAGCATCAGGTCAGCTCTCTTGAGTAGCAGTGACCAAGGACAAAGTACATAATAATATTCGGTACAAAAATCAGCAGACATTTCCCAACTTGCCTAGGCCTGCCACATCTGAGCAGGAACAGCCCAACATAGAAAACAAAGTGCCTTTTTATGTTCCCCTTCTTAATTTACAACTTGCTTAGGTGAGTAACCTCAGCACATCCTAACTGTACTACTATAAGCAAACAGCTCAAACATGAATCTGCCACATCATTCCCTGAAACGGACAGAAAAGTTGCAAAGCACATGAAAAAATACTTCTAGAAGGACTCCTAGCCTAGGAGAAGAATTGGTACTGCATTTTCCATACATGCTGCAAACTATACAGTATGTACCTAAAACCTGTTCCTCACAATGTCCACTCCATTTGCATTGTAGACAATGATACATTTCCATTAAGGTCTCTGTGACCCTCTAGTCTGATGGACTTTCTGTATACATTCATAAATCAAATTTTTCTTTCTTAGAAGCTGACTCTCAGTACTTAAAACCTACAGACTGGTAATGCCCTGGGTTAATCCAGAACTCCACAGCACCAGGCAGTGACGTTCTGCATGTTGTCTCCCATCACGTTCAGCTTTCACATAGGCTTGGTCTTGCAAACTCATAAACACTGAGTATTCTGGGCTAATACAGAGGAAATAAAAAGCAGAGGAAATATTCACACATATAGGGAATTGCAAGCTCAAGCCTATTATTTACCAGAGTACGCAACTGGTAACAAAACTAGTCATCTTCACACTCATGAGGCCCTTAGGCACCAGGCCTGCTGTTAGTAGTTTTTTTTTTTCTTTTTCATAGACTCAGTTTATTTCTTTGAATCACTTTGCTTTTGAGACTAATTAAATAATAAAAATGTTCTGTTTGCAAAATTGCAGCACGTTGCCCTCACACAATACAAAGAACCAGATGGGCGTTTGTTTGGCTGCTAAAGAGTCTGCAGTGGTTGCTTGTTGTCTTGCTCTCACTTAAAAATCTGTTAACTTTGGGGTATAGTTTTTTCAGCCCTAATTTGTCAAGATCATTGTTTTCAGACTGCAAGACTGGGTCTTTGAAGCCCCTGTGGTACAGAGCTAACTGCTCTCTTGCAGAAGTCTGTGGACACCTCTAAGTGCTTGGCTCCTTTGAGAATCAGACAATTTACTTACTCTCCAGAGATACAGACGTGGGAGCTTTTATAAAATGCTGGCTTAATTGAACAACAGAAAGACAACTCTACTGTTTTCAAAGCTATTTATAAACATTTATCCACTTGTTCTTCAATTTCTAGTTTTCACAGTACTAAAATACTTACTAGTGCATTGACAGAAAAATGCAATGGTGTGATGCTGCCGCTTGTGCTGGAAGTACAAAAGAAAATGAATACTATCAAATCACTATTTGGCATCTGGCATTTGTTGACCAGAGTGTCATAAAACATTCTTACTCCTGAGGAAACATGGGATTACTTCACTGACAACATGATATATGTGAAGTGGCAAGTGCACATAAAAAAACATGAATAGACAAGATATCTTCTGGGGTTTCTTATAACTTATGTTAACTGCATTTTAAAAAAGAGAACACATAATCATGGCAACATCATGAAATGATGCCACAGAAAGATATACCGTTTATGTTCCTAGCATTAATATATCTTAAAGAGGTATATGGCTCAGCCCCATAAGATCCGAATGTCTCAGTCTTTAATGGGTTTATCCTCACTAAAAAAAACATGAGACAGAAAAGTTCCTGTCCTTGTCCTACTAGATGCACACGCCTCTGTGATACCCCTATGGTCACACTAGAAGACTACAAGCAGTCCAAAAGAGCTACTGTAAAGACCTGTCCACACAACTCCCTTAAATTTATCACTTTCTACCTATAGATCTAGCAGAATGAAAATGAGAATATTCAGAAAAGTAAAAAAGTACAAGTCTATGTGATGCTAATAGCTCGTCTACCACAAGAGTCGGAGTTGCAGGCTCAGCAACATAATTAAAGCAGTTCTTGACTCAGTGTGTAGTCTCAGTTGTAACATTATCAAAATGCTAATATAGCAGTACACTTGATTTCTCTAGAAATAATTAGTTAATTCTCTGGAATTAACTAAATTAATTTATTCTTCTGTGCTTCTGTCTTTAAATAATCCACAGGTACACATGTGTTTTTATGTCTGTGTGTGCATAACTCTACTTGCATTTCAGATAGTTATCCTTCAAAAACTGTCCTGCATTTAATAACTTTTTTTTAGCCTGACACCAGTATATTTCCTGAGAAGCCTGGTGGTTTGTTTGAGACTACACTACATGTCAGAGTTGCAGCTGGTCTCAGGACTTGTAGCCACCACCTGCAAGTCTGCAAAGAAGTTCTCTGTCCATGCATGTTTGGATTGTGTTCCACTGCTGGACACAGCTGCAGTTTTAAGGATCAATATCAGGGACAAAATTGCCATGTGACTTTAATAAGTTTGGTACACGAAGCTATGTATGACAGTTCCTTCACTTCTATCTCTGACCATTGAAATGAAATGTGGATTAAACCCACAAACACTTTCAGTACTGAAAGGCTATGCACTGCATCTAAGAAATGCTGGATACCACTTCTAAAACACAAGAACCACAACTGGCACAAAATCAAGGCTTAGATGAGAGCGTAAACGCACAGTAAAAGACTGACAGGAAATTCAACAGGATCACTGCTTCCCATGTTTTGCTCTCGCGTGTGACTGCATGGGTCTCCACTAGATATTTAGACTGGGAACAGATTAAAATCTAGATTCACTCACTTTGGGTACCCCTGGTATCTACCTTAAACGATCATTACCTCATGGTCTGCAGCTATGCTCTGCAAGATAAGAAATGCTGAATGTCTCAATTTTACAGGTATATACAAAGACAAATACAGACTAAATATTTTTTCAAAAACTCATGGTACTTTGGGAGCAAAACTCAAATTACATCAATAGTGGTTTGTAATCCAGGCTCAATCCACCTCAGGGTTATTTTGTTTGGTTAGTTGTTTTTTTTTTTATTTTAAATTAAGTTCTTATTTCACAAGGCATACTCAAGAAAAGAAATCTCCAGTTTGTTTTTCCGGGCTCCAGTTCAGAAAACAAGAACATAGAGAGGATCTCTATCTTATTCTTTCTCTGTTTTCTTTAGGTGTTTCCCCTTTGTTTGATGACACATTAGGAATTAACATCTTGAAGAAGAGAAAAAAAGAAGGGAAAAGACATCTTCTGATTGTTCAATATTTTCCCGATCTCATGCAGCCTAGTAGCTCTTCAGGAGTAGTAAATTAGCCTGCAGGACTGATTTTTCCCCAGACACCTCTATTACTTTGAATTTGCATCCTTGTCCTGTATATTATGTATGTCTGTGAGTCACTGCACCTGAATTAAACTACAAGTTCTTTGCAGCAGAATACCTTGTTCTGTTCACAGCACTACATTCAATTTTGATGTTCAAATAATAAAGTAACATAGGAAACATAATGGCAAGAAAAATCAACGAAAATATGCTTAACACAAGATTGACTACGGGTCTAACAGCCACTAGACAAAAATCAATAGGCAGCGCAGCCTAAACGTTCACAGCTGAAGACTCACAAAAGTAGCCCCACAGACTTCAGATGATCATTTCTTTTCATAAACGCACATCGTGGGAGCTCTTCTATAGAGGGCGAACAGCTCTTCCTAAAATAACTCTCTGCATGGAAATGCTTATTCTGAGATCCTAGGCATTAACTCCTGTGTCCTCCTTTCTCTGTCTCACTGCAAGGCTGGTGGGGTGGAAGGGGCCACATTCCACCTCGGGGCTGGGCTTTCAGAGGGGAAGGGATCCCCTTGTGTCTCTCACCCAGGGGTGTGTGGTGGCAGAAGGGATACCGTTTTCAGCTCAGTACAAGGTTGCAGGAAGAAAAAGTCCCACGACCCTTCAGGACTTCATGCGGAAATCCTGGAGAAGCACAAAGAGGAGAAAGAAACCTGCTTTCTCCTGAGCTCAGAGCAAAGGCTCGGGGAAAAAAGGAGTCCTGCCAGCTGAAGAAAATATAGGACAGTTCATATGGGCCATCCTCTCTTATTTGTTCTTTCCCTGTCTCGATTCTTACACTTCTGACAACACTAAGACCTGCTGCCTGAAGCCAATGGGATCAATAAAGGGATTTTTTCTCATTATAAATCCATTACACTGACAACCTGCAGGACTCACAGAGAAAAAAAACACAAACAGCGCAAAGGATTTCTATATGCATGGGATCTATCAGTAATTTTGCAAGTTCTGACAATGTCACATGGGACAATAGACCTTGTCCTTCTGAGAAATAAACTAATCACCTCAAAGGGTAAAAAAAAGGCCTTATTTTCTCCAGTATCACCATAACATGGCATTAACGAGATGTATCCTGAGGAAGCATCATTGTTCTCTATAGCATTAAGAACAGCCCATTGCCAAACACAATGCAGTAGATAAAGAAATAGTCCAATCTAGCGCTTTCTGCTCCACTTTGTAATCATTCACAGATTTGCTTAATCTGCTGTACTGACTTGATAATCTCAGGTTTTCCATCAGGACCTTGGTTTTCGGAGCTGACATTCTGTAATTACACTACTAAATATTAAATTGGCACTGCCCCAAGCAGTGCCTGGAATTACTGAAGCATTAGAGAAAGGAAACAATATTTTCTGTCTATTCAGCAGTTTTATTGTATTTGCACTGGACAGCCCCTCCACGTATGGTTTGTTTCCCAGTGGTGATGACTCCTTTTTTCATTATCTGTTCTCCTACAGAAATCCTGCTTTGTGATCTTGTGAGTCCTGCCTTCCTGGCACAGCTGTGGCTCTCCTGGATAGGATACAGCTGGATGCAGCCCTCTCATTTAGCAAAATAATTTTTTGAATTTACGCCCATGTAAAATTTTGATGCATGATGCAATACTTACGCAGCAAGCAGAAATTTTATTATATGGAAGTGATTCCTTGCACTTCTTACAGCATATAGGAGTCCAGAAGGGAATGGGGTGGGAGGATGCACCCTCGTCTCCCAGCAGTGTATCAGACAGGCGCATGTCCTGCTCTCTCTCCACCTGCTCCTGCAGTTTCCCTGCTTGGAGCTGAGCAGTGCACAGGGATGGCACAAGGTGCTATGTCAGCTACCAGGAGACACAGCAGTTGTTTCAATGACAGCAGTCCTTCCAAAATGGAGAGCAGAGCTTAATCAGCAAATAGCTAGTGACCTGGAAAGACAGGTAATTTAGTGCTTGGCTGCAAGATGAACACTTAATTGAAGATTTATCAAAGGCCTGCAGAACCTACTCCCAGAGCTTACAAACAGGCCCAAATATCCCATGCAGTGAAAGGAATTGTTGTTATCTTACACCATGCAAACCAGTTGCCTTGCATTTCTGAGCAGCCAAACAATCCAGATGGAAATATATGGGGCTTCCTTGCATTTCACTGCTGCCTCCCTCCAATCAGCAATTTCCAGTGTTGTCAAAGCTGTCACAGATTAAGCACTGCAGTATAAACACTGATGCTCAAGTTCATTTCCTCTAGTTTAGAAACATGCCAATGTCTGGGCAGCTCTTGAATTCTTCATTTAGACTACACGGGTACTAAACATGACGTTAAACCACCAGTCTATTTCTCATCTACCACTAGAAAGGTGACTTCCAGCCTTGGCCAGGCTACAATGCACAACCAAAGAGTAAAGAAAAAAATCCAGAAACTACTTGACACGTGCCTATAAATGCTAACTACTCTGTTAGGTCTACTCACTTACGTGAACTGGCTTAGAAAATTGGCCTTTACACTGCGGATGCTTTCATAGGTGCTACCATAATGTTTCTGACCATCTTTGCCTCTAGGGCAACACGTTAAAACATCCAAACAAGTAACTGGGTAGGATAAAAATCACAGACCATTTTTCCTGGAGCTTCACAACAGAGTTTTGCCACAACTAAATGTGAATAAAAAGATTTAAAGGACAACTGAGTCATTTTCTCCTTATTTTACTGCCCATAACTCCCTTTCCTTGCTGCATTGTCAATGTTTGACACAAGAGGAACCATTTCCCACGGGAGCAGCCTTGTTTCGAAATTTGCCAATGTTTCCTTGCTGATCAGCAAGGCTTCAGATATATAAAACCATCAACTCCTACCCAATATCGAAACATAAGCTTTTCATATGTGTTATACTCAGCCAGAGGCTGGAAATGTGCTTCTTTGTTTAACACACCCTTTTAAGCATATAAAGGGAAGTCAGACAGCAGATAACTGCACCACGTTCCAAGTGGGGATTTTTGTGTGTGTGCACGCACACTGATAAGAGCTACGATGTTGATTTTTTAATTGACTTTGAGAATGAATAAGAAATGTTTTAGATCAGCCCCTAGGGTAGCAGCACTCCCCTGTGGAATAAACCTCTGTCATCAGTGCTGTCAATGAACAGAAATGCCTGGCTTTGCAATGGTCCTGACCAAACTGAGCATAAATCCGCAGAGTCAGTTCTTTCCGCATCATCTGAAAAGTACAAACAGGACATAACTTGGTCCTAGCTGCTAAATGGAGATCAGCAGCAATGGAGGGGAGTGCTCAGTATGCAGGAATGTAGCCAGCGCTATGCCCTGCGCAGACTGGGCAGAGGCAATCGTTTACGGCAGAAGGCAGAAATCCTGGCCTGCAGTTCGCTGGTGCTGATGAAGCAGAGGCACCTGCTAAGTCAGGTATCAGGATGGGGCAGTGAAAGAACAGAGAACTGTTGCTCCTACCGTTTTTACCCTTCCTCAAAGCAAAGAATGGGACTTGAGAAAATCTGGACCAATACTTTAAATATTTCTCCTTATAAAGACAGGAATCTGTTCACATTCTAGCAACAGGCTTCAGCTGCAAAAGACGTTTTGCATGCTCATTCCCCTTGATACATTTTTCAGAATACAACAGTATGATAAAGACAGAGCCTTCAGTATCTTCCTCAATAATAGTAATGGAGTGATGGAGATCTTAACAATATGGCCATAAACAGTACCTGACTGAGTGAATTTGTCAGAACAGCTCAGACATTAAGTTGAAAGTCAAAGCAAAATATCAGCCTCCTGGAGGTTCATTAGTTTTAAGATATCACGGAAATCTTATGGCCTTTCCTCAAATGTGTATTACTGCAGCACTGGATGAAACACTACATTCCAGCTCTTCTGAAACTTTTGCTGTTGTTGCAAAATACGCAGTCAATTTAGTTTACTGCACTGGATTCACTGATCTGAAGAAGTGACCATCAATTTCTTTTTATCAGAAGCTTAGTAAGTTCTTGGATGTCATTGGTTTGACAGCACAGCAGAACATTTCTCAAACTCACTTGCAAACATAAGTAAAAATGAACTCAAAGTGAAGTGATGATAAACTCAAGTTCATACTTGAGGATTGTACTCGCTGCAGTGTACAGTGCTGAATCTGCATGCTGCATATTGTTTCATCACCACTGACCTCCTTCCAACTCTCATGCCCATATCCCACTGCAGATGCTAAATTCTGATCGGGTAAATTCACTACAGATAACCATGCCTGCAGTCAGATAATTAAACTAAGCAAAATTGTGCTATTTTTCCTTCAATTTAGAACCAAAGTACATTTGAATAGAAATTTATGACTTTGAATGTATACATTTATCAGCTGTTTCCAAACTTTGGCTAATCCATCTTTCAAACCTCTCCCACAAGACAAACTTTTATTTTACACACAAGAAAGACGATAAGGTAGGAAGTGCTGCCTATGTTTCAGTTGTCAGCGTAGCATTGTTGATGGATAAACAGGAAAAGCTGTACCTATCTCGCATGCTGTAACCTGGTGCAGTTACAGCAATAGCTGTAACTGAGCCTAATCAGCAAAGTAGTAGGCAAAGCCAAAATGATTTGACCAAAACTCAACACGCAAAATATTGGCAGAATCAGAAAGGAGGTCCCCATCCTTCAGATATGCTGTGCTGAGACCAGTCCAATACGTCATTTTCTGTTTTTCTCTAGAATAAATATTTAAAATGAAAGAGCAGTTAAATAATTAAGAAAAACCACAGTGATTCACTACTGTTCAAAATACTGATCTCATCGTAATGGGAAATCAATCTAAAGAAATCCACCAACAATGCATTTGGCTGAAAATATCTGCTTTCTATTAAAGTAACCCAAGGAAGCCCATACTTAAAAATTCAGGATGTTCCTGCATCTGCAGAAATACTGGGATGGTTTCATCACCACCCTGTTACTGCTGTCTCATGCTGTTTGATTAACTGTGGTATTAATGAAGAAGTTTTGTCTGAGCTGATCATGAAGTCTACAGACCCACAACACTGTACACTGTCTCTACGCTCAGTATCTCTCGCTAACAATACGCAAATAAATTATCTCAGCATAACACTGTCAGCTACCCAAAGTGGACAGACTTCTGAATTCAGTGCGTCTCTTCCCCATGTTGCAGACTGCCTGAGTCCCTGTAGCTTCTCTTCGTTTGGGTTTCAAGAGCTGGGTAAGGATTCTGGTTGGTTTGCATTACAGCTGTTCAGAATCAAACACACACTACAAACTCTATTGAAACTGATTCAAATCATATTGATATCTTTCTATGCTTAGGGATGAATTAGTGAACAAAACACTACTTACTAGACCCCCCGCTGGGTCCCACTGGTGGGCCTCCTTGATTGTTGCATATATTACATCCTAGTGGATATTGGATTTTCCTCTTAAATCCTATATATCTAGACATATCTCACAAGGAGTTTCATTCAGCGATTCAAAAACTATCACCACTATCTATATTCCTTACCTAACTGTCAATATTTTGTTTTCTTTTTCTTTTGAAAGTTGCAAGCCAGCATCGTATCCATGGGACTTTTATTTAAATATGATAATTCCAAACTACTTCTTACAGTCAAAGAAAGAAGTTCAGAAAAAAGCAATTTTTATCAGAAGTGCTCTGTGAAATGCTAAAGAAGTAAATCTCACCTAATCTAGATTTTCAAGAACATTCACTCTGACAATTTGTAAGACCCTTTGTCTTGAAACTAGCACTCATATTTTATTTCTTATACTATCTTGTTACGACTGTGATAAGGTCATGGTGTGGGAACTGTGGTATTTTTAAAAACTGCACTTTTCTCCCTTTTTTAGTTTATTTACTGCATAAGCAGAGATATAAAAAAATATAACTCCTCTCCCAGATACTTTGAGCTGTTTATGGAAAGAAAATGTTTTTTATTGATGTTGTTTATCACAGTTTTTAGTGTCAGGTTTGCCCCTACATATTTATTTTCACAACTGTCAGTATAAAAATGAAAACACTAAATAAAGTGAGACATGCAATCCAAACCTTGTTTTGGCTAATGTTGAAAAATGACCGGGGCAAGGGGTGAAGAGGTTAGCCTCCTCATACTACTTCTTGTATTCTGTTCAAATTAATTCTGCACAAGTTGAATGTTGGTTTACACAGGATCAAATCTGCATTGAGCCTGCTCAGTTTGAACAGTGCTTTTGCTCATACTAAGGTAGCTCCACCTGTGGGCTGTCAACAAACGTCAGGACTGTTTCACCTAAGCATGGTCAGCATCAACAGCTCTAGAGATGGACACCTTTCTCCTCAGTTTCATGTCATGGTAGAATCAGCTCTTTCATTTGTTTGCATTGTCCTAAACACTACAGTCCTCATACAGGCTCCTCAGAGACTCCACTGTTACAAATGAGGCAGTCCCTGGCTGCTCATAGATTTAACCATGGCAAGAAACAGTCCCCACTTCGATCCTGAATTGGGCATTGCCTGATGATAACATCCTGGAAACTGCAACACAAACAACTATGGGAATTCCTTCTAGGGAATCAGCTAGCTAGAACTGAGGAGCTTTTTCTGTCTGCAAATGAATGCCTCGCATTAAAAATTAACTGTCAAATTAAACTGTTTATTAATTCAGGGCTCTTCATATCCAATGATCCTGAAATAATACTATTGTTAAAGTAAAACAGCATTTATTTTCTTTTCTTAGTTGATCATTCCATAAACTTTAAGCAAGGCATTGTTAATTTCTAGTAATTTAGCCTTCAAACTCAATATAGGATTTAGAGCCCATAAAATCCATGGGTCTCCTGGGATTATAACATAAATATGGAGACCATTTACTTGACTGTAATAACCTAATTATTTCTCTGTGTTGGCTTGAGTATATTTCTGAAAGAGAAAAATTGTACCTCTAGGAAAAGTTAGAGCTTCACAGCAGTGAACAATGCACGTTCCAGTAGAGTATATCCCATCCTCATTCACACTTCTGCAACTTTTCTGAGCAAATGCTGGATCTAAAACATACTTTGTATCCTGGCTCATTGTTCTCTACTTTCAATTCCCCTTTAAATCAAACCTTTCTTTCTAAAGGAATAAGAGGGGAAAAAACACACACTCCTTCCCTCCCACTTTTTTTTTTTTTTTTT
>Ga0065711_1004279_pt1 | contig 24227 bp, 15 predicted proteins | sample Hoacrofraction12_FD_59098 | JGI IMG/M metagenome (GOLD analysis project Ga0065711, IMG submission 59098) | Hoatzin crop microbial communities from Cojedes, Venezuela - Epithelial fraction 12 v2 (version 2) | ecosystem: Host-associated > Birds > Digestive system > Esophagus > Crop | place... | reverse complement strand
CTCACCCAGATCATTGATAAAGATGTTAAACAAGACCGGATCCAAAATGGAGCCCTGGGGAACATCACTCATGACTGATCATCAGCTGGATTTAACTCCTTTTACCACCACTGTCTGCGCTCGGCCATTCAGCTAGTTCTTTGTCCAGCGAAGAGTGCACCCATCCAAACCATGGGCATCTAGTTTCTCCAGGAGGATACTGTGGGGAAGAGTGTCAAAGCCCTTACTAGAGTCCAGACAGGCAACATCCACAGCCTTTCCCTCGTCCACTAGTCGGGTCACCTGGTCATAGGAGGGGATCAGGTTGGTCAAGCAGGACCTGCCTTTCATGAACCCATGCTGGCTGGGCCTGATCCCCTGGCTATCCTTCACATGCCCGGTGAGTGCATGGCAGTCCCCAGCCACAATCAGTGCAAGGGGTTAATCCAAGCCAGTGCAGGCCTGTGGCATTGCTCCTTGTTGAATTTCATTATATTCATGTCAGCCCATTTCTCCAGCCTGTCTAGGGCCATCTGGATGGCAGTCCTGCCCTGCATCATGTCATCTGCACCCCCAACTTCATCTTATCTGCAGATTTGGTGAGCAAGCAGTACTCTTTCACCTTCTCTAGGTCACTAATAAGGATGTTAAACAGGACTAATCCCAGTACAGATGGCTGCATTATTTCTCTTGTTACCAGCCTCCAGGTAGTGTATGGCTGATTAACCGTTGCTCTTGGAGCTCAGCTGTCCAACAAGTTTTTCACTCAGTTTTCACTCATCTGTTCTGAAGTGTCCCAACTTGGATACAAGAATACAGTATCCAAGAGAAAATATTCTTGTATTGAGAGACACTGGCAAAAGCTTTTCTAAAGTTGAGGTAATAGACATCCACTGCTCTTCCTTCATCCATAACTACAGCCACATCTACTCAAAGACGTACATTTTACTTCAGTTCTGTGACATGCCTTAATAAAGACCAGAGTAGAATCGACCCTATACCCTTAAATTAGAAATAAATCTGTTGAAATGTTGTTGGGCATGAGTGATAAATAAAAGTGCAGGTGCTTACGTGGTGTAAATTGATACGTCAGCTGAAGTGTGAGTCCAAAACATTTAGCATTCCATTGTTATCTATAGACAATAAGAGGATATTGGTTGCACCTTCCTCTCTTTCTTTGTTAGTCTGTTTTAATCGGATACATACAGGTTTAACATATCTGTACATTTAGTTCTAAAACTCTCATTGAATTAGACATTATGTTATATTAATCTCTGCTGTAACTGAATTGAGATAAATACCACAGTGGTGTGATTTCGTAGACGATAATGGAGTTACATTAACTGTGAATTTGATGCATGTTTTTCCCTCACTTCATTTTACTGTTAGATGTAATTCCTTGTCAATATTGTTATGCATGCTACATATAAAAGACTTACCCTACACAAATTTATATATATGAACATACATAGGAGGAACACTTCTCCAGAGTCAAACTATATTATAAAACCCCATCTGGAGTTCAGCCTTTTCTCAGATGAAGCTACTACATATATGAGACTGCACAAAAAATGTATGTGATGGTTTTGGGTTATGACCTTTGGAGAGATGATACCAGCAATGTTTTCTGAAGTATGCTCTACTGTAGTTCAGGATTAAATGCACTTAAATATTACTTTATTAGATACTATTTTTTGGAGGCTTGTTTTCCTGTTCAGACTTTTGCATTCATCAGTAAGTTCTGCTGCCAAGAATTCTCCTGTTAGAGATTACAGTCTCCTTCTTTTCTCCCACCCTCTTAAAATTAGGATCCTTCCATTGTTTTATTTTTCTCACCCAAAGTGTAAAGTCCTGTGTTTTGTAGCTTTTTTTGACAATTTACTGAGCTGGAGGACATCCTTCGTGATCAAAGTAATGCTACAAATTTTTCACTTTAACAGTTATTTTGTAGCGTTAAAAAGCACGGCACAGCTCATACTGTACACCCAGTATCCCTCGCCGAGGTTACCTATTGATTCTTTTGTGGTACCAAACAAAATAAAAATGAAGATGATGTTGACTGCTACAGGCTGAACATTATTATTTATCTTTTTTTATTAATCTTGGAGAAACTTCTTGAGGCTTTTTTCTTCTTAGATATGCTCCTCTTCCTCTTTGGGAGATTATGCTACAAATAAATATTTTGTCCCCACTTGTTAAACATGATTAGGACTTCTCAAGACAAAGACTTTAAAAACTGAGGCTGGTGTGTTGCACAACATGATCAGTATGGCCTGGTCCACAGCATGTACATAATCTTCCTAGCTTGGGCATGTTTGAGAGAGAAGGGTTGAGGAATGTGTCATCAGTCAGCGTTTCATTCTTTCTTCATCAGCAACAAAATGTGCTGACTTTAAAGGATCACTCAAAATCCAGCCTTTTGCAAGTCTGTTGTGGTGGGTGGAATTGGCTGGATGGATCGATGTGGCAGGATATTAAGAAACCAAGTTCAAATATTTTCTTAAGGATTAGATTTTAGGAGGAACCTAGTATTAATTTTGAGGAGTTGACATGACTATTAGAGTTACTCTTTCTGTATAGACGGTGATTAATTTGCAATGCCACTTGGGTTCATAATAGACGACCATTATTTTGACCATCATTTGTTATGACCTCCCTGAGGATTTGTGGCAGACCTCACGTCACATTCTCATTTTGTTTTGCTTATGCTGCACCTCTGCTTTACGTAGTTACTCTTGGGATAACGATAGATACCCTGATGACCCATAAAGGGGGAAGGAGCTAGTAGTAAAGTTCTAATGAAGTAGCTTTATTTCTCCAGCATTTGAGATGACTATCTGCTTCAGAATAAGCAAAGGCTTACAGAATATATTTTGTTAGCTTGCTCTGAACCATCACAGAGAACTGATTGTTTGTCAGGCCAGCCTACAATAACCAGTCCCTCTGGCTTGTCTCCAGTACTATCTAGAAAGATTTCTTCCTCAGGCAAGAAGACTTCCCAGTGTGATTTACAGCCCAGTCTGGCTATCCAGACAGATACTCGGTCTCCTGAGTAACACAGAAAAAAACCTGTCTCCTTTATTCAACCCAACCTCTTTTTTGCAGAGGGAACTTTTGTATGAGTACTATTAGACTCTGTCTAAAACTTTTTATGGCTCCCTCAGCTGGCAATGCCAAAACACTCAGCATTGATCAAACAGTCCTCCCACCAAGGCCAAAGAGATCACAATGAGCCTCTGAAAGAAGAGCTCCTGAAGAATCATGTATCCTGTCAGTCATCTGAGTGCTCTGGGCTAGAACAGCAGGTAGTGTAGACAGCTATTGATACTCATTATTTGCCTTCTGATAGCATCCAAAATGTGTCCTGCTGTATCCACATCCCCATAAAGTCAGGGTTGAAGGGCTTCTTTCCCATTATGGCATTGTCTTGGTACCATCAGAATTTCACACTAAGTTCTTGACTCGAAGCATTTACTTATGCTACAACAGTAGAAGATTTGACTGTGTTCAGTATGAATAAATAGCCTATCTTGGGTTAACATTTTGCATTGTGAATTCCACTTGTCTAATTTATTTTTTTAATAATTATTTTTTACTCCAACAACATTGTTAAATCTTTATTGTTTGTGAATTGTAATGGATAAAGAACTAGAATTCTGGCAACAAATATCCATCATCACTAAGATATAGAGAAACCATCTACCCCCACAACAACATAGGATTACTACTGTAAATGTTTTTCTTCTTGCATTAAAGTAAAGAGAAGAAAGGGCTACAAAATTATGTGGCCAGACAAACAAAGAAGTGATTTACTGTGTTTGTTCATGCTGATTTTATTAATTTTTAATGTGCATTTTGTAGAAAATCTTCCGTGAGCAATTCCAAACTAGAAACCTACTGCACGAGAAGAATGCTAATAAATGTGATTAGTTAAGTGGGCTTGTATCTAAACTGAAGACTGAACATTGAAGAATACAGTTTCCTTCTTGTTCTGTCAGCTGGTAGGAAAACAAATTGCACCATTGATATAGTTCACTCAACTCTAAAAAGTAAGCAGGTAATGGGAGGTCAGTGTTTGGCAATTTCACCAAAACAAACAGTGAGAAAATAGTCAAGGTGATTTGCAAGACCATGCAAACATTCAGGAAAGAACAGAGGATGAGCTTCACTGAAGAGGTGAGCATGAAAGTGCTCGTACCTCAGCACAGCACCAAGCAATCACTTTACTAATTCACCAGATCAAGACTGAGCATCTTGCACGCTATCTGAATCGGCAGCAAACATCCCAGCTTCCCTTCCTGTGTATACTTTGGATGCTTTGAGCTTAACCATTGTGCCCTAAAATGTTAAGGAAATAAAAGTCACTAGAGTGCTCATCTTCGTGTGCTTAAAACTTTTTTTAACTTCATAAGTGTATATAGCTTCTGATTTACTACGAGTTTATTTACGGTTTTCCAAAAACAACATTCTGAAATACCAGTGCAGGTTGTTTCATTATACATATATTAATTTCTCACCTTCATCATGATAAGGTGACTGAAGCCCATTTGTATTGAGATAGATTTAATTACAGAAAGGAAGAACTAGTGATTAATAGAAACAAACAAAAAAAAATTTAACTCTTTGCATTCTTTTCCCTTTTTAACAAAGGTGAGGCAAAGTCAGTTCTTACTATTTCCAAACCCCTCCTCTTGTCACATGCTTTGTAAATGTGCCACTCTTTTCAGGAGAGATTTTTTTAGAGGGGTGCCTCTTCCCACTTTCTTTAGGTTTGTCACCCACCAGCTCATGTATATGGGTTCTTGCTGATGTAGAACATTCTCTGAAATATCTGTATGGTTTTATTTTTAAAGATACTTCTTTGTACTCAAAGCATCTGCACAGCAACATCTCCAGCTGACAAATCACTCACGGAAGACTCATCTTCTAGAGCTCACTCTTGTAAAAAAATGAAAATTGAAACTGAAATTGAAAACTGAAGTGAGCCTTCTCAAACAAACTGTACAGCACATGATGTTCACAAAGTCTAATAGAAGGTTCCATTATTTTTGCTCAACATTCCTCTGGTCAGTCTTTATTTTTAGTGAAGTCAGTAACTATTATATTTATATTTAGCAAAATGCTGTACTTCATAAAAAAAGTGCCGTTATTACCTTCAGAACACCTCTCCTTAAAGAATAAAGATGCCATGGAAAAGGTATCCTCAGAATAAGCGAGGTGCAATTAGAGAGTGAAATAACTAAAAGGTGAAGATAAATAGAGGCATAGGGCACACTAGATAGAAAAAAACCCCACAGTTCTAATCATATTTGAAATGAGACAAAGAGGTAGAGAAATAGAAAATGTTATTCTGGATGACTGAAGAGATGAGCTGCAGCAGTTGTGTCTATACAGAATTTTATCTGAGCTGAAATAGAAACAGGCTACCTACTGCACCCATCTGGGCATGTGCAGTGTTCAGATAAAAAATAAGGAAGATCTCATAACTTGTGGTTGGAAGAATTCAACTGTTATTTTTGTATAGAGAAAAGGAAGGGCTGACACACTTTGACTTAGATTGAAACATGAATATTGACCCTGACATTGATAACTGTCTTCCTGCATGCTTGCATGTTGAGTAACGTAGTCTTCTTCAAAGAATTAGTTTCTGTACACTTTGAAGGAACTAACCCCAACAGGTAACTTTGAGCTGAAATGAAAATTGTATGTAACTTGTAAAATCTTAAATATGTGAAAACAGATGAAGAAACATATGAACATTGCTATTAGGAAAATAATTCTTGTGCTTCTGTCAGTAAGCCTTATCCACACGGATGCATGTTTCAGAGGTTTAATTTTCTCTCAGAGCTGAAGTACACCAAATACATGTCCGCATCTTGCATGATGCCTGTCATTAAGCCCGCCCATACACCTGGTGGTATTTAGAGCTAACAAACTATTTTCGCTCTCCCTGTTTCCATAATGAATTGCTGTCAAGTCTACATTCTTGTATTTTAAAAGGAGTTAAGATACACAAAAAAACCCAAGAGATATTCAGGAAAAGAATAGACCTTAGAAAAAATGAACATTACATGGTGGGTTGGCCCTGACTAGCAGCCAAGCACCCATGCAGCCATTCACTCACTCCCCACCTTCCACTGGAACAGGGGAGAAAATAGGAAGAACAAGACAAAACTCATGGGTCAAAATAAAGACAGGAAAATCACTCAGAAGTTACTGTCATGGGCAAAACAGACTTGACTTGGGGAATTTAACTTAATTTACAACATTTAATTACTGATTCAGGTACTGGAAAACAAAGATGACAAGTATTTAAATACTATGAGCTGCAGTCCCTTTGTGGGTGCATCTGCTCTGGTGTGGGCTCATCCACAGCCTGCAGTTCCTTTCGGGGTGTCCCTGCTCCAGCAAGAAGCACCTCCTGCTCCTCTGGTCTTGTTCCTTTTCTCTAATTTCTGAAATACATTTTCACCGAATCATGACAAACTTCTCTAACTAGTTCAGAGGCAACACCAACTCCACTGCTGGGCTCAGCTGTGTCCTGTGGTGGGTCCATTGTGGAGGTGGAGGTGGCTGGAACTGGCTGTGTCTGGAAGACAGATGTTGGTTATTAGGGCCTGCCCTCAACCTTGCCATTTATACTCACACATTAGCAACGTTAGAACACGAGTTCAGTTGCTATGAAGTCATGCTTTTGGAAACCCATTTACCTGCTTGTGAAAAGTGCATTGCAGCATTTGCCTGACTGGACACTGACTGATATTCTCCTCATGATCAAAATGCATCCTACAGGGCACAACTTGCCAGAACATGAGTCCCAGCTGATATGGTATCTAAAAAGGCATTCTGCATGGTACTAATCTTCAGCATTGGCCTTGTAGCCCATGAGGGACTGAAGAGGAGTTGAGTATTAATGAAACTGGAGACACAAGGTGCCTTGCAGAGCTCAAGAGCTGTCTCGACTGCCAGACTGACCTGGTTAGCCTGACTGGCACCATGGGTAGATGGCTTTTGTTCCCCTCTAATATTAAGACAACCTGCAGCAACGTTAAATGTGCCATTGTTCTGAAGGTTGCAAAGTTCAATGCCTAAAGTGTTGGTGGAGCTTAAGGAGGGTTACTGACAAGAGAAACTAGTATGAGAAACAGTCTCGTTAGGGTGAGTATATGCATATTTATACAAATGAACTGCATTTTTGTAACAGTTATACTATCAAAAATGCTTTGATACCGGCTCATGAGCAGGTACCCATTAATGCTGTGGAGACACAAAGCATGTGTCATTGGCTAAAATCAGTTGCAGTGCAAAAATGGACTACAAGACCAATATGTGTTTTACCAAGAAGCTGAGAGACCAAGTCTCTGCAAAAATAATTATCAGCTGCAATAATTAGTAGCATTAGCTCTTTTAGACCACAATCAAATATTCACTCAAACCTCGAAGATCCACTGAGTCAGCGTAGCTAAAGCAGAGCAGATTGTGTAACGAGCAGTGCATGGGCAGTTGGATCAGATGCCTCTTACTCCTGGGCTCAGAAGGATCAAGTGGAGTAACCATGAGTGGCCTTTTGGTATGGGTTTAGACCAGTGTGTGCCATTGACAGAAAGGTTTGCTGCTCTGTCCCACAGGTTAGTGCAGAAAAGATCAAGAAGCAGCTCCTTAGAAAATTAGCTTCAGAGCTTTAGGGAAATTGATCTCATGGAAGTGATAAGAAGAAAATAACTTAATTCATTCTTTTAAATTTTTTTTTATAACTTGGATTTTTTTCTCAAGTCCCAGCCACTCAATTTGTTGGAGGAGATGTGGTCTTTCTTAGCCTAAGAGCCAGTGCAAGGAGCAACAAAGTGCTGCTGAACTCAGAGGCTTCCATGCGCTGAGGAAGACGAGTGACCTGTTTGCATCGCTGTGATGGAGAGCAGAACTGGCCTCTGCACTTCCTTTCCTTTTCCAAAAGATGCTTTATATTCTAAGAGATTAAAAGGAAGCAGCAGCCAGCAAGAGATCTCGGTCCCAAGTAGTCCTGTGGTGGCACCAAAAAAAAAATGAATGTGGAATTAAAGGAATCTTGTTTGTGAAAGATTCTTCCTTCCAAAGGCTTATTAAAAATAAGGATTGAAAAGTTGAATTCAATCTAAATACATAATTTTAAGTAGTTCTTACTGGATTTATGTTTAGGAGCTTTATTACCTTTCTGTGAAGCTTTAGATCAAGGGATTCTCATCATAAAACTTGCCCCTTAAAATAAATAAAAAGTTTCCTGTACTTTGCAGGATTAACATAAAACATTTGAAAAAAAGGAGGTGGCATGCTGGTAAATGTACATGAGCTAAATTCTGCACATACTTAACTGAAGTTTTTCGTAATAAACCCTTTTCTACAGCATGGAAAACTTTACAAAGATTAACCAGGAAGACTCTGGAACAAAAATTCACAATATTGGTCTAAATAATTTACTTCAGTGAGAGAAAACCTGGCTTAAGAATTAGAGGATCAAATACACCTTTACCTTGCCATTGAAAAGAATAAGCAGAAAATAAGAATACCAGTACTATGTATCAGATAGCAGAATTTGGTCCACAGATCCCCTGCCTGTTAGCTTGTTTTGTCCATGACAGATATTCTAGAGGTGAGATGACTTTATTCCAATTTTGTGACATTCTAGAGTCACTTCACATTTCTTCCAAGCATGAGCTTGGTGGGTGCAAAGCAGAAAAGAATGAGCTTGAAGACCTATTCTCTGCTGCCAGGCAAGAGACTTTACAACAGACACCAGACTTGTGAATGTCAGATGCCTGTCTAAATAATTGACAACTACAATGAAGTGAGGGCAAAAGTCATTCCCAACCAGACTATATTTTAAACTGCTAACCTGAGCAGGTTTCATATTCTAGAAAACGTGTCTGAAGTTCATCTGAAAACCCCTGCTATGTGTTTCCAAGTTCAGTCATCAGCTCCAGTACATTTTTAAATGAGAGATTTACTGAGCCAGTTACTGCACAAAGCTAGCTATAGGGAAAGTTAATCTACATTGTACTGATGAGAACAAAATATCTTATGTTACATTATAGAAAAGCTAACATAGAAACCTTCTGCTGCCACAAAACTTTTAGCTCGGCTTATGCGTTGAAAAGAATTAGTTTAATTTATGATCTGAGGTTGTGCTTTGCTCAGAGACCTATGAAGAGCTAGATTAACTGTGCATGTAATGTTAAATTCCAGTCAATGCATGGGCAGAAGGAACAAGACCACTATCCAAAGGGTCTGGTGGTTCTGTGTCAAACCACCAAGCTCAGGGGCCAAATTCTTCACCACATGAGTATGTCCTGCAGCAGTGGCAGGAGTGTGCCTACATTGAAAGGCAGAGAGTTTGACAAAGCAACAATGATCTATTTGTGCAGGGAAGACTTTCTTGTGTTCTTTATGAGTACTGTTTGCTTTTTCTTTTTTTTTTAACAAGCCTGCAAAGCTGAGGGATATTGAGAAAACAGATATTGGATGAAATCCCAATTCCACTACAATCATTAGGAAATTTCCTATTGACTTCCCAAGGGTCAGCTTCCATTTACGGTATGGTCCCTTGTGTATTCTTTCTTGGTGATACCCAAATAAAATGTGCTTTGCTTACAAATCAAAACATGTTTTTTTAAGCTGCTAGCTCTTTCAGCTCAGCATGGTAGCTAAAATACAAGCTGTGCTCTTCTCTGCATCTCCTATTATTACCTGTCATAAAGAATCCACAATTAGGGTTTAGCCAGCAATTTCGTTGCTGATACATGAGGCAGATGAAAATCCAGATTGTTCTTCCAAAACTGTTTTAGCTGTATGTTGCTGATATAATAGTTTTTTTTGTGGTGGTGTTGGAATAGTAAGCAGACATATACCTCCATCCACATTGCCAGATCGGAAGCCCAATGAAATCAGTGGGGTGGACTCCCACCTAGTAGAAAATTAATATACTCCACAATGTTGCTATCATTTAATTTCTACAATCCTGTAATTGGGTTTACCACAGCAGCTATTCCTGTGTACCTGATCTCTGCAGGAATTTTCTGAATGACTTCCACAACATCAGGACAAAACCTGTAATACCTCACATCAGTACCTGCAGACAGACACAGGAAAAAGCTGATAGTTTAAAATATTTTTTCAAACAAATGTGACTTTAAAGAACCCAAAGTAGAAGAGACATGTTCATAGATATGAGCATCTCTACAATACCACAGTAATCTGTTGAGAGACTTATGTTTTACCTACTTTGGAGTGAGAAAAGGAAGACGAGAGAGGATGAGTAGGGAACAACGTAGGGTGTTCAGCGTATGAAGAGGTATTATTTTTCTTCTGAAGATTGACCAGTGGAGCAGGAAATGTCTTGTACCTGACTGAGGAGCTGAAGTCTGGCAATTTCTTTATACATGGAAAACATTAGTTTTGAAGTTGCATGCAAGGCAAACTCGTTTGCCTACACCTTAATCTCTATAGCTGTTGAAGACAATTAGTACGATGACTTGTGGAGGGTGTCAGAAACATTACATTTCTTTCTGTGAGAAATGTTCTAACTTGATTTCTCTACTGTTGGCACAAAATCAAGTTAAAATGTTTTTTTTTGCCACAGAATGCCAACATCAAGTTAATAGTTATTGTTATATATAGAATAATTTCACATCAATCCACAAAAAATGGAAAACAAAGTGACTAAGAGTAAATAAAGCAAATCTTCCATATTTTTTAATTAAAAATGTTACTGAAATCAAGTCATTCCCATGTAATTTATATTCTCTCAAAAGAACTGTTTTCTTAAAATTGTTTGACCCTATCTATTTATAGATATTGTTTGTACTGCTCTTTTTATTTATTTCTTTTTGCATTATTGCTCAAATAATTTCAAATTGTGATTTATGCTTATATGGCAACATGAAGGTTTGAAGCCAGCGACATCTATTAAAATAGCGTGTGACAGAGATTATTCTGTATTTACCTCATCCTGAGGCATCTTCCTGTGATCTTTTTGAATTAATTTAATTTGAAAAATGTTGTTCTGGAGTGAAAGTATACTGAATAATGGTTGGTTGTTTTGGAAACTGAATAACAAGAAATAACTTCAGCTCTTTTTGTCAAGCTACTAATTGTTTTGTTAATTTAAATTAAGAAAACTGCATGCCTACAGATATATAATGAATTCTCAAGATTATACAGCCTTCTCTCTGCCCAGCAGCAAAGACTAAAAAAAAAAATTAATTAATGTTTCTGTTCACATACTTTTGTAAATGGAGAGCAAAAAAATTAAATCAAAAAGCACTCATTTATTTCCAAAACACAAAAGGCTGGTTTAGTGGCTCTTCAGTTAATTACAGGCCTTTATCCTGCTTGAAACAAGAGTGGAAGTTAGGGGCACAGCCTGTCCTCAAAAGCCAGGGTGGTTATCTTGAACCATCTCACAGGGAAACCTTAAACAGTTGGGGGCCTTCCTTTTAACGAACACACTCTGTTGCTGACAGGCTGTGGGCCGAAGCATCATCATGTCTGTCCAAAACCACAGAATATTGCGCCTTGAGTTGGGATCACAGCAAAACCCTACTGTTTCACACCTGGGGTGACAACACTTACTGCTTTCTTCTATGAAAACAAATGGCACTGGATTAGGCACAGTGCTGACATGTAACAAGAACGAGCCTCTGAGAAGGGCATGCTCTAAATTGAATCAGACAAAAGGAAAGCGGAAAGATTATTTCTTTCTCACAAATGGTAAATGCAGTAACAAAGTAAGAGCCTTGTGAGAGGGCTCACATGGTCTCAATGTGCATAAATACCTGAAGGGAGGCTGCAAAGGGGATGGAGCCAGGTTCTTTTCACTGGTCCCCAGTGGCAAAGACATGAGGCAATGGGCACAAACTGAAACATAGGAGGCTCTGTCTCAACATCAAGAAACACTTTTTTACAACCACTGAGCACTGGCACAGGTTACCCAGGGAGGCTGTGGACTCTCCATCCTCGGAGATACTCAAAAGCTGTTTGGACATGGTCCTGGGCAACCTGCTCTAGCTGCCCCTGCTTGAGCAGGGGGGGTTCGACCAGATGACCTCCCGTGGTACCTTCCAACCTTAACCATCCCATCAATTTTTGTAATTCTGTCTCATGAGCAAATCTGGAAATCGACCTTGGCACTGCTCAGCCTCAATCCAATGGCACAGGAAATCCCTTACTCTGTGCCTCTGCGCCTAAGTTATTTGTGGAACAGTTTATTCACTCATTTTTTTGTTATTTTCAGGGAACAACAGGTTCTTACTTAATAGACTCTATGACTTCATGAGAAGCAAATATTCTGATTCTTATATATACTTAGATTTCCTCATGCTGTTCTGGAAATGCAGGCATTATACATGATCATGTGGGGTAGAAATGACTTACCTTGTCACAGAAGTGTTTCCTCTCATTTTTACATCTGCTGATTGCACACTAGTTTCAGTCGCATATTCCTGATTTACAGTGATATAAGGGAACATAAAGTATATCTGGATGAGGCATTTTTTTTATTTACCTTTAAATATGGCTATGAATTTGGCTTAGAAAATTTGTGGCACATTCCATTAGCCTAGCAGGTTTTACTCTGGTGAATGTTTTCTATTTTTTTTTTGCAAGTCATGATGGCCTGTTTTCTTTATCAATATTATATAGCTAGGGCCATATACAAATAGCTTATCTGTCTTTTTACATTAAGAAGATTTCAAAAAAGGCTTTGCTTAGATTCTAAAGAATTAAGAACATCTTTTGGTTGACAAATTTAAATTATTTGAGTGCTTAACCTGAGCAATCGCATTCTTCTCTGAAAGTGCAAATATTCCTTCTACATCATTAACTGGAAGCAGGAACATTAAATAATTTGAAGTAATGCTAAAACAGATATAAAAAGACAGTCTTCTGTAAACAACATGGGTTTTTTTTCGTATATTCTTCAAATTCCATATCTTGATTTGAAATCTATATCTACAGTGAGGGAAACCATAAATGAATTGTGAATGACAAGACAATCTTCCAGGCGTGATGGTTTTCCCTGAGGGACTACAGCTCTGAGAAATAGCTGATGAATAAAAAGGTGTATGTGATGGGTTAGGAGTAGACAAAGTTAAAAACCATAATTATTCTGTAGTTAAATATGGGTGCAGGGGGCTTTTATTCATATCCATTCCTACAGGTTAGATTCTTTGGTGATAATTAATTGGTTTAGCTCCACCAGACTTAAAACTGATTAATGCATTCAGTGCTTAATTTGAAGTCTACTTAAGTCTGTAAACAACAGAAATTTGTTTGATCTACTTTGAGCTGCATTTGACCACATTAGCTAGGAACTAATTAAAATATGCTTCTTTCAACGATGTTTTATCTTTTCCTTCCAATTCCCAAATACCGTGTAAGAGTAAGCAGAAATCTATGCTGTTATTTCTAGAGTGCTACTGAAGGGAGATAACGTACCATGGCTAGAGGGAAAATATATCTTCTGTTTATTAAGTTTAAGTGACCTCTCTTTTTTCTCCAAAATGTTTTTTTCATAATAGCATCTATTCCTGAACTGTGACCATTTTCTATGTAGGCATCTTGCAGGCATGACACAATTTACATTGTATTTTAATTTCATCAAAAAAACCCACTTTATCTTACTTTTTAAAAATTATGTGCACATTTAGCATTTCTTTTTCAAAAGGAAAATACTGGTTTGGGGACATTTAATTTAGATTAAAAGTTAATTTTTGAGGAAAACATACAGCTCAACTGCATTAAAAATTATTCTTAATACACTTGGGAGAAAAGGCTCATATCAAATGTACTAAAAGGGAAACATCCTGAAATGTCTGGCCGGTCATAAAAATAGTTTCACAGAATCACAGAATTACAGAATGGTAGGGGTTGGATGGGACCTCTGTGGGTCATCTAGTCCAACCTCCCTGCCAAAGCAGGGTCACCTACAGCAGGCTGCACAGGACCTTGTCCAGGCGGGTCTTGAATATCTCCAGAGAAGGAGAATCCACAGCCTCCTGGGCAGCCTGTTCCAGTGCTCCGTCACCCCCAAAGTATAGAAGTTCTTCCTCATGTTCAGCTGGAACTTCAGTCAAAAGATGTAAAGCATAATCAATGGCTTATGTGAGTATGGTTTAAACTTAAGAGTTTTGAATACTGGTGGTGGAAATCACGCTTTCACGAGTGACAATCTGTTCAGGCCCAGTAAAACAAGAAATGTAAAAAGCAAATGGGAATGAAGTCTGCTGGAGATGGCTGAGAGTGTCTGGCCTCAGGGATGCTCTTCCTTCCCTACAAAAAGGCCTGATGGAGGCTCTAGATCAGAGTAGAACAGTCCCAGCTCTGAAAGAAAATGTCAGTCCCATGCAGACAACCTGCTCCATTCCATTAGAGGTTGCAGTGCTCGCAGATGCATTTTAAGGAAGGCATGAGAGAGTCTGTGAAAGCTTTTAAAAAACACGTTTCTTAGACTACTATTGTTTTCTTTTAAGATGCTTTGATTTTCTCTCTACATACACAAAAAAAACAGCCCTCAAAAATAATTATGCAACAATAAGCAGTTTTTAAAGTAGTTTAGTGTAATTATAGTCTTGAGCTACAACATACACTGTCAAAAGATGTATCAGGAACACATATTGGGGAATGTGCTTTGAATCAGAAACCACAACACAGCTCTGTGCCTTTTCAAGATGAAAACGCTAAGCAGAAGTGAAAATGTTATTGCAATATGACTGCTAGAAATTATTACAAAATCAGTCTTTACTATGAGCTAGTACTCACTGTTCTGCAAGTTGGGAAGGTATAGGATTTTTCTGATTTCTCAACTACAGTAATTGCTGCCAGATGGATGTAATTTTAAGATCATTATTTGTAATCCTTCCTGTGCCCTCAGTATGTTATCCTGAAACAACTGCAAATAAGATGTTCCTCAGCAGTTTTTTGCTGAGACACATTCTTTTCTTGCTCACCCAGGTTAAAATGCTACTAAATTAATCATTGTACAAATTAGCTAAGGAATATAGCTTTGTTAATATGCTGTTATTTTTATCATNTAATTAGAAAGAGTCAGAGAGCTGATTAGCAGTACAGTATGATAGCACAGATCATTAAGGCTCAGATGGAAACCTAAGTGCACTGTCTTGTTCCACCACGTGCAGGTGGCAGTTACCTGAGTAAGCAGAGCTCTCCTGGCACGAAGCACAGCAGTAGCTAAAGTGAGGAGAAAAATTTGATAGTGGGACCTAGTTTCTTTGTCAGATGTGTGTGAACTGATCTGACTGAAGGCTGTGGGAACCAAATTTACCAAGGGAAACCAGCAGTCCGGAGGACTCAGGGTGTGTTTCTAGGGATGGTTGTTCCAGATATGCTTGCCTCTCAGAGCAATAAGGCCATAATTCTAACTTATAATAAAACATCTATAGCATATATTCGTATAAAGCCTAGATGTGATTTTATTAGGTGAAAGAAAGAGCCAGAGTGCCTTTGGCTTCCTCCAGCTCTTAACACTGGCCATTTTTGCATAAGCTCCCTAATCCCAAGACAGTGATGTGACTGGATAACCTTCCCAGCCAGACAGCAGGTCTAGCTGCTGCTGCTAAACCATCATCAATATACAGACTTTATTGACCAAAAATGGTCTGAGTTTTATGGATGGATGTAGTAAGATTTTAGTCTACCCATATGCCCTGCATTGTTTCAGCTGTAAGAATTATTTGTAAATGTTGACCAACAAATAGCCATTATACAGCGATACCCAACTCAACTTACATTGCATTCAGTAGAAAGATTTCTGCCAACTCGACATGGAATTGGATCTGACTAGAGATCTTTAATAAAATAATGTGTTAAAGAAACTAACAATTTTTGGGTGTAGTCCAAGAAAAATGTGATTTCCAGGCATGTTGACAAACCACTCTTTCAGCTCTGTGCCCTCTGAGCTTACCGTTTTGGACTCCTTTTTCACTTTCTCCATACAGTGTGTTTCTTGTAAAAATTATTATTACAATTTGGCAGAGAAAAGGGGTTCATGGAAGCATGTATGGTAGAATGAAAACCTTTTTGTTAACCATTAATTCTTCTTTTTGCCTAACATTGAAAAAATAAAGTTTCTTCTCCAAATACTTTCATTTTTATTTTTAACTTTTTACAATATTTTTTCTGTACTCTATCTTGAGCACAAAAGTTTAACCATTGTTTTGCAAAAGTATAATGCAACAAAAGAAAACCCAGTTCCAAATCTCCTCAAGTAACAGCTCGGATGCCCCATGCTGAAGGACTTCGCTGTACACAATGCATCTCATCCATGGAAAAATTACACAGTTGGAGATAGATTCTGATCTAATTAAAAGAGCTGGCAAAGGGAAAATAACCACACTCCTTATTCATCTGCAAAACTACCCTAACAGGTTTCAGGTTAGGGCTCTTAACAGGGTTCGTCCCAGCTGTTACCTCTGTCATGACTCATCCAAAGAATACCAGCAGGCAACAGTTGGAGCCTGGACTCTGCCTTTCTCTACAGTGTATCCGATGCCAAAAACGGGAGCAGATACTGGTCCCAAGGTTCTTGAGTGCTACTTTCTGTGTTGGCACTATGCCTAGTTACTGCAGCAGCATAAACCCCTATCATGCATGTGTTATACTGTCTGTCTGACCACTTAACGTACAGGTTTGTTCTAGCCCTCATTCAGGCCATGCTCCCATCTAGGCAAATGTGAGTTTTGTGATGGAGGCCCTTCAGTGTATATTTAGCCTTACAGGTGTTAGGTTCACCTTCATTCAGGAAAGCGTTATTCATAAGGTGAATTTTGAACACACACTTGAGTGCTGTACTGTATGAGGGCTGATATTGCTATGACACCTTCTAATCTTTATTACTTGAATGTGCTGCAGGATTCCAAAAAATGATGGCGGATCTATAATGTACTGAAGTCTAGTTAGACACTCATTTTGTGGCATTTCAGGTTTAAGGATGCTTTATTACAGCCTGTACTGTAAGAAAATATTTTGACTGCATTCAGATTGGAAGAGTTTAATTGAATCTTGATTTAATGGACTTCTGCAGAATATGAAACTTACCTCACAAAGTGAAGGCCAGAGACTGAAAGATGGCAGAATGTCAGACAGGTTATGTAAGTCATGCAATTCAAAGAGCACTTTAATTTACTGTCCTGGAGAGACTGTTTATACATTCTGTTTATATAGCAAGACAGTAATGATGTTATCTCTCTTTTGCTTTGTTTTGAGCATCCAAGGTTAATGTATTAAAACAATAAAAGGTGACTAAGTCAGGATTCTTCCCGGGCATTACATCGAGTGAGTTATTTGGAATAAAGATACACGTTCCTCTTTTTATTTCGGATCAGTCTGCTTAGTGTTCATCCCAACCAGCAGAGTAAACTGGTGGAGACTTCTTGCAAGCAGAGACAGCATAAATGTCTTTTGAAAACGGCTCAGTTTATTGCAGAGGACAAGGTGAAAATGAGTTGTGTTCACAAGATGTCAGTGAGATCGTTGTGGTATAGCTGGTGCTAGGAACTGTATCTGGTAAATTCTGTGTGCTAACACCTAGTACGGCAGTCCACTACTTAAGCGCAATAGCTTCAAGACTGTAGGCCGGTTTCAGAAATGATTTGAACGAAATGCTCACTGTCTCAGTAGGTTTAATGATGACAGAGTAGAGTATAAGAATGCACTGCACAGCAATGGCTTTTCTGATTTGTAGAGTGTCTATAAGCTTGCTATATACCTCTGTAACACCTCTCCATAGCTTCACAGCTTCAGGAGTGGAGCTATGAGAGCTACTATAGAGCTATGGAATAACTTCTCTAGTGGTTCAAAATGAGAGTGAGAAATTCAAAAAGTGCCTCTATTTAGTGTATTACTGCAGATCATATTCTTGGCAATCATCTAGGTAACGGTCCTAGATAGAAACTTTCCTTCTAACCTAGATCCAGAGGTGGTGTGAAAATCCTCCTCCTCTCCTGTCCTGATTTTTTCAGAGCATCCTCTCCTACTAAGAAACATACGAGATACGAACATGTGGACTGTCGTATACACATGTGACAGAGGAAAGCTGGAGAGTTCAACAGGGACTCATTCCTTCAGTATAAGACACTCTTCCTGACTCAGTTTCTCATAAATAACATACATAATAGCTTAAGTCATCAGCTTGCTGGGGGGAGCAGATTACTTGGTCAGATAAAAGTCAGATGAAACAGTGACTTAATGGATCAACACAGATCTCTGTTCCTGTTCATGCGCAGGTTAGAGTGTGTGAGGCAGTCTTTGCCCCAACACATTTTAACTCACAGTTCCCTGGCATCAAAACAAAAAGTCCTCAGCAAGGTTTTTCTGAATTTTCTATCCCACATTTTTTCTTCTTTTTCCTTCTTGTGGAAAGAATGGCATTACGTCACCCTTCTCTTCCCCTCACATATTCAAAATATTCATGTGCAAGGGCTCGGGTTTGTAGCAAGTCCATGCATACTTGCAAGGATAAGCAAGAGACAAGTAGACCCTGCGTTACTTTCCTAACTCTCTCACTTGTCATTCCCTTCATGCCCTAGTGAGTTGTCCCAGCTTTTCTCTCACAGCCCCAGACCAACAAAATAGCCACTGATTCCTCCTCAGCTCCCCTACCCCCATGAGCACTACTGACACCTCCCAGCCTTATTAGTCCCCAGCAATCCCTCTCTAGTCTCTTCCTCACCCGTTTCCGACAAGCTATGCTGTTACCATCACAAAATTGCATTTGTTATCACCAAAATAAGGACAAAAGTAGGTAGAAAAATGTTAACGTTTGCCTACATTGTTAAGAAGACTAGCGTTGGCTTTGTTTTCCTTCTTCATGGAAACAAACACAACAGGTTCCATTAAAATGTTCTCCCCCTCTGGCTTTTAGCACAGAACAACAGCTCAGCTCAGAATGATACGTTCCTGGCCTCCAGCCTTGTCAGTCCCCAGGCCCCTTTGCTTCTTCTCCCCGAAAGCAGATAGCTCCAAGCTTTTCTTCTCCATGGTAGGGACAACTTTTTCTTCACTCTTCTTTAATCCCGAATCCCATAGTAATCCCATGTCAAGATCATTTTTCCTTACATCTAGATCTTATTCAGCAGGGTACATTCCTAGAGAGATACCATCTCCAGAAAAACCTCCTTTAACAGCTTAAATCACTTCCTCCTACTAAGCAAGGAGAGGTCCTTCTCAAAGGAAACCGTGCTGAAAGGCCATCACTGGCCCAAGCCACTTTGGAAATGTGTACAGTTGAACTCTCCGATGGCCCTAGTAAAGAGCCTGTACATCCTATAAGAGAAGGTAAATATTTTAATGATTATTTTATACATACATAATTATTTCACACACAGAGTCTTTGACCATGCAGTTCAAAACAATTCCTAGAGCAACCAGTTTTCCTTTCTGCACCAGATTCCCCAGTTGATGAGGTCTCCTTTTAGTGAATCAGAGGTGATGGGTCTACAAAACTCATCCTCTGGGTTACCAAATGTTGTTTCATCTGATTTATATTCTCCAGATCTCTGTGACAGCCTGTTTAGCACGGCACTACTGCACGAAGAAATGCACAGGAACTGGTTTACAAGTATTAAATTCATTTTAGTAACAGAGGAGTACTTGTTTTAATAAGGCATTTCAGTGCTGTATATTATACTCATGAACAGAGCTGCTGGGCGAACATGGGTCTGCGGATGCCTCCAAGGGCCTTCACTGCCAGGGAATTATCTGCTGTGGAGCCAGGGAATCACAGTTCCTATGAAAACTTAGTCTTTTCTGATGATTATCCTTTCTTGTAGTTTCCACAGGAACCGTATTAAAGTAGAAAGACTGTTTATTTAACAGGACATTGATGTTGGATGAAAGAGACCTTCTCAATTAGACTACAGACTTTATGTACAATGTTAGGCAAGTCACTTTAAAGATCCTGTGACTCCTGTAACTCATGCCTTGTATGTAACATGGGGGTAAGTAATTTCACAGGCACTCTTAATTCATGTTTTGATGAGTAGCGGGAGACTATGTGCACAGATTTCTGCTCTCTTCCACTGAAGGAGATTCCTTCTTCTATCTAATCAAGCTAGTAAAAGTCTCTTTGAGGGGAACAGACTTTCTTACAGTGTAGACAGAGAGGGTAGTTAAGAAGAAATCCAAGAAAAAGTAATTTATACCCACTTTTAATTTGGGCTATATAGAGTCCGTCCAATTTTTGTTACCCAACAGAAACCTGAAAACATGTGAAATTTTCCACCCAATATCAATAACTATCACAAATCCTCTAACTTCTCTTGAATGAAAGTGTGCCAAGTACTTTTAGAATATGTCATCAGATTTTTTTCTGTGTTATAAACCAATACCTTAATGACTTGATCCAAGAAAAACAATTGTGACCTAACAACCTTAACAGCCACATAAGTGCCACAGATCCTAGCTTTGCTGGGGCTGAGCTACCGGTTCAGCAGAAAGTTTGTCTGACTACTGAATTTTAAACAGGAAAAATCAATGACAGTCCCTTATCTTCTCCTGTACAAGACTCTGATGGGTTTTGCTTCCCATTTTAGAACATCAGTGCATGCTAATTTAGAGTATGAATGAATTAAGGAGTAAAATGTACTAAGAGTTGATTTTGCACAAAAAAGAGGGAATGTTCTAAAGGCTGTTTTGCACACATTTCTATAGATAGGATGCAATTGATACAGCTGGTTTTAGAATGAAATCAATGGACATCTCTTTGCAGAACCCAAGGCACTGTATCACCCCAAACATTTCAAAGCCATTTGTTAGAGCGCTGCTCTACATTGCTTTTGCTTCAGTCAAACTTAATTGAAGGGATCCAGGTGACAAAACAGTGTAAAGAAAGGGAATCTGCAAAGTAAGGTGAACGCAGGAGATGCCTGTGAAAAGAAGAGGATTTGCAAGCTGCCGTTGAGGTTGAATTTTTCTATTTCCTGAAGAATGTCCTGGTAGAAGTAATTTAGTCTATGATGTCACTTATTCCATAATAGCTCAACTGATATTCCTTGGGACTGGCTAAAAAATAAATCCATAAGGTAAAAGGGTGATCCAGCTTCCAAGATCACTCAAACTTCTGTTTACTTGCCCAAGACTGCTACCTTATACCTGCATATTAGTAACACCAACGTTTAGGAAGTGAGTACCTCTCCTCTGGGAACTGCACCAACTAATTTCTCATCTTCTAAGCAGCCATAGGGTGGCTGTACAGTTTCAGTTTTATTCACAGTTTACCTAGGCTGAATTGGATTCTATGGCCTGAATTCTGATTTAATGCTATAGGCCCAGATCTTACTCACAATAAAGATCTTTAAAGTATTGTTTTCGAGACGTGTGGAATTAGGGAATAAATAAATTCAACCACTTTAATAGGATGTATTCAGCTATGAATACATGCTCAGAAGTGTTACATAAAATTGTTCATTTCCAATGGAGAAGCTATAACCCTAGTGTCCCTCCTTTTGGCCATCAGAGTGACATAAAAGGGACTTAGTATAAATGAATCTTTGTACTCTGATTTCTATTTCTTCATAGCCTGTACTATGTCATTCAATTACCCTTCATCCTGCTGTGTGACTAGAATTTTTTGGTCATGAATCATTTTTAAAGTCTCCAGTGATAAAAAAGAGAAAAAAAAAGTCTCCCTTCAAGGAAGTCAAGAAGAATAAGATTGATGAGTTTTGTTCACAAATCCAAGAGTTTAAATTAAAAAATCCAAAGCCCTCATGAGCCTAGTTAATTGTACTTTGGAGATGGGATTTCAGTATTTAACTTTCTGCAGTTATAATGAAAACTTGCCTGCACATTGAATGATTTTTAATTTTTTTTTCCCCTAGTATTTCATCATAATCTTTTTGTCATGGGAATCAGAAATACAGGAAACATTTCAAAAACAGCCAGCTGAGACAGTAAGCAGTTAAATAACTCTGAAAAAGAGTGCCTTAACGCTGCAAAGATGTAAGCATGTGCTGAAATGTATGCATGAATAGTCCCATGTGTAAAGTTAATTGCCTAGATCAGCACATAATGATGATGCAGCACCATAGTACAAATAACCTAAAGTGATTACATGGACAAAGAATGTATCTTTTCATTTTAAAAAGATAATGATTAGAATATTACATTTCCTTCCTGTCTTTATTTGAAAGGGTGCAAAACAGAGATAACTCAACGCTGCTCCTCCTGGGCAGACTTATTAACTCTGACTGAGGTCTTGCTTAGCTCTTCACCTCTCTGCAGTCTGCAGATTAGAATGCAGGCACCCAGAGCAATTCCTCTCCTGCCATTAGACTCCAGTTTTACATCCCTGTTTTAATAACTGTCGCATGAAGCGATCTCCATCTAGGACACAGATTTCACAAGGTCTCTTCCTCCACCCCTCTCATCTTTCTAACAGCTTATTATGACTGAAGTGGAAATGTTACATAAAACAAGCTGTTTATGGAAATCTTATTTCTGCCACATGAGCTCTATCCTGATATGACAGGCACCCTATCTGGCTGCAAGTATTCAATATATTAATTATATCTGTCATTATGCAATTCGCCTCTTATCACCACTGGTTTTTATAGTCCTAGTAAAACATACTGTGAGCAGTAAAATTATTGCACCTTAGCACACTTTAACGTTTATAACAATCTGACATAATAAGGATACTGTCATTGCAGAAACACCTTCCTACACTCGTGTGGGTACTTGAAAATCTGTGCTTTCTCCATCCTCCTACATAAATATAGTAGCTTAGGAACTTCTATGCTGTGCCTTGATTTTTAATGATAAGAGATGTCAGGTACCATTTAAAACACACAAGATGAAAAGGGGACAATTCAGCTTTAACTATAATGCAGCTTTCCTTTAGGTGTAGTCACCTGTTCTGCTTCTGTAAACTGGGAAAAGTGTGAAAAAAATGTGGAAACAGCTAAATTTTTAAACCAGAAAGCATTAAGGTCCTATCTTAGGACCCCTTTCTCTCACTCTGGGACAGCTACAGAACATAAACAGCTTAAGGTGACAGACTTTGATGCCAGTCTAACTTCACTAGGGTGTGTAGAATATCTACGTCTATCTTGTTCTCTTGCACTTTTGCATCCTGGCTCCCCCCATGGCAGTTGTTCGATGGCTGTATTCTCAAAGCACAAGACACAGATTTTGGAGCCCGAAAAATAAGTTCAGTCGGGATTTTGCTAATCTTGTGCCCTTGCCTCCAAATTGTACCATCAACTTAACAGATTAGTCTAGGCCCTTTTGGATGCTAATACCTGAGTGTAGGGTTTCTATATAGGTTAAGAATTCTAGATTCTTGCATACAAGGGAAAAACTCCATATATGTTTTGTTTAGAACAAAAGCACAGAATGTTTGTAAGGAAAATGAGCTAAATCTTGCAGGAAACTGATGTTTTTGAATCATGATCTAGATTTTGGGCTTATAATTGTTTAAGTAGTGCTTTTGCCCTGTTGTTGAGGTAACTGTTCATAGGTTGGTGATCCATGTTTAGGAGACTCAGGGTGCTAGACTGAGTGTTTGTGTATTACCACTCTGTGCAGCACATCTGGATTGTAAAACTGCAGCCAGAGCAGCAAAGTGTTCCCTGTATCTGAGCAGCAGGAACAAAGATTGGTACCAAGCAAATCCGGTGTGGCTTCAGTAGCAGCTCTGGATCTCTCGCTACATTTTGCTTTGTTGCTCACTTGCTTTAGGGCTGACACAGTTCTGGCCATTGTCAGAATGACAAGAATGGCTATAGCAGTTGCCTATTCCAGCAATAGTGCTTTGGAAGAGATCAGAGAGTTTTGCAGCGGTGAGACATGACAGGATCCAGCCTTTACACCAATACGAGAGGAAGATGGACTTTCTCCCGAATTTTGACAGGCGCGCCCGGGAGGAGGGAGGCCTGCGCGCACCCCACCGAGGGGCTCACCTCTGACGGAGGCTGCGGCTGGCATCGCCGCGGCTCTCCGCGTCCTGCCGCCAGCCCGACCGGGCCCGGGACGGCGGAGGTGTGCGAGCCGGGGTGGCGGGGGGAGGACTGGGGGAAGGTGCCGTGCCTTGTGGCCCTGGGGCGGGGCTGCCGTAGCGCCTCGCCTGTGCATTGGGTCTAGATTCATACATAAATATAGCCGGGGTGGGCTCGCCGCGCTCCTCTCCCCCCCACCCCCAGCCCAGGAAGAGAGGGGGGGAGAGAAACAAGAGGGGGGGAAGCAGGAAAAAAAAAAATCCC
>Ga0065711_1034156_pt1 | contig 24228 bp, 23 predicted proteins | sample Hoacrofraction12_FD_59098 | JGI IMG/M metagenome (GOLD analysis project Ga0065711, IMG submission 59098) | Hoatzin crop microbial communities from Cojedes, Venezuela - Epithelial fraction 12 v2 (version 2) | ecosystem: Host-associated > Birds > Digestive system > Esophagus > Crop | place... | reverse complement strand
GTGAGCACAGTCATCGCAAACCAGAGTGGTGTCGGCCGGATGAACATGCAGCACCGATGCGAGCAGCATTGGGATGTACATCCACAATAGCAGGCGGGCAAAGAGTTCCTTCTGTCGCTGTCGTGTCATATTAATGTGACAAAGATAGTGACAATTTTGGTAAAAAAGTAGTGACATAACATTTATTAACTGTATTTTTGACTTGTTAGAGGCCTTTGGCCCGAAAATTGCTGTAATAAAAAAGGAAGATTTTACCTAAAGACAGCAAAATGAGTAACACTCTCGTTAAAAAGACAATATGGAACCAATAACAGACTTTAACTTTGAAGACGACAAATCGTTGAACAAATTTCTGTCTGACGAACGTCCCAAGCTCACACTGATGCTGCAAAAGCGATACGGCCTCAGTGAGGATGATGCAAAGGATGTTTTTCAGGAGTCATCCTATGCCTTTTTGCAGAATGCCAAGGCAGGGAAGGTGGATAGCTTGACATGCACCCTCTCCACCTATCTCGGCAGTATATGCATAAACAAGGCACGCAAACTGCTTCGTGACCGCCATGTCACGACTTCCTTCGACGACATGGTAGAAAATCCGGAATGGGCGAAATATGATGCCGATCAGGTAGAGAGAATCCTCGGACTCTCGGACGATGTAATTACTGAAAAACAGAAATTAACCCTCCGGAAACTTGTAAGCAGTCTGCCGTCACCCTGCGAGGAAATACTCTGGGGGTACTACGATGACAACTTGTCAATTGATACACTTGCCACGCTGTTGAACTATAAGAACGCCGACACCGTGAAGTCAAGGAAAAGCCAGTGCATGAGTAAATTGAGAAAACGTTTTGAAGAATTAAAGTCTTTGTTCTATGACAAATAGTTATGAGAATTTTGACGAGCAGGTGGACCTGTTCCTGAAAAAGAAAATGACAGAGCAGGAGGAGCAAGAATTCCTTGCCGTCCTGAAGAATGATCCTGAGTTGCTCAAAAGGGCTCAGACCATCGCACTGATGATACAGCAGATGGATGTGCTGCACAAGGAACGGGAACAGCCGCTAAGAGAATCGCTGAAAAAGATGGCTGAACATGAACTGGCTATAGAGATGGCAGAGGCAAGTTTCTCAGGTGTTCCGGAGCCTGCCGATAAAGAAACTTCCGATACTTCGAAGCCAGTTTCTTCATCGTCAAACCATATATGGCGATACCTCGCCGCAGCCTGTGTTGCCCTGCTCCTGATATTCGGAGGTTACAGATATCACCAGAACAGTCTGACGAAGGGGTTGGGTGATGCATACTTTGACGCTGTCGAATTCCCGGCTACAGCGCGCGGGATTATAACAAATAAAATGCTGGAGATGACGGACCTTTTTGATAATGTGGCCACCGAAACCGATATCGGGGCTACTGCAAAACGGCTCGAAGAGATATATAACGAATCGATAGGCGAGACATACAACGACTATACACCGTATGCCGCAACTATCGGTTGGATGGCTGCCATCGCTTACCTGAAAGACGGCGACAGAAAAAGCGCCAGGGCTATCCTCGTGTCGCTGAAAGAACGTAACAAGGGTAAGGCTGTCGCTGACAAGGCTGCCGAACTGATAGAGAAGATTGACAATATTTAGTCTGTGTCGGTATGATCAGAATAATAATCATCATCGTGGTGCTGATACTCGTACTGGTACTCGGCCGGTACGGTATCGCCAGACTTCGTGATCATATCGAACTGTCGCAGACGACGCTCGACAACAAGTTGGAGCCGCTGCTGCAATATATCAACACGGGTTTGCTTGACGGTACCGGAGAGGTGACAACTTTCGAGGATCAGCCCCGCTGTATGAATCTGTTCTCCGAGCAGTATGCCAATATGTTGATTCAGTTCCTGTATGCCGGAGGATCGCTGACGATATGGCTGAACTACAAGTACTATCATGTGGAACTCAGGACGCACAAGATATACGGCGGACTGCGCGAAGCAGACAACTTCACACAGCAGCGGATGGCCATGGACTTCGTATTGTTCGCCAAGGAGAAAATAGCAGAGCATCAGCAGAAAGTGAACGTAAAAATCGGTATGAATAGTGGTATCGGAGAGGGTATTATGCAAGGCATGCCTACAATCAGCGACGATGCCAATTCTCTGATCAACGAGGCATACCAGGATCTCGACAGGGAACAGAAACTGGCGCTCACCTCTCTCGTATACGCGATAGCCGGTGCCGGGGGAGTGTCAGACAAGCAGGCCTTAGGCAAGGAAGGACTGTCTTCGCTGCTGGGCCTGTTTGGCATCAGTTTCAGCGAGTGCAAGTCGAATCTCGAGGACCTGGGTATTGACGGAGCAGCCGCCAAAGTGAAAGACTCCCTGGATGACGGCGTGTTTACTATGTTTTTTACCAACTGTGTATCGGTAATGCAGCCACCTAATGATGCACGTGTACAGACGTTTCTGAGTGTGATGTATGCACTGGGATACAGCGATGAGGATATAAGAGCCAAGATGCAATTTCTCGAAGCTTTTTCTCAGTTTTTCGGATTAAAATGAAAAAATGTTCATTCATCATCATCCTTTTTCTCTTGTCAGTCGTCACAGCTGAGGCTGCTAAGAAAGCCCTTCTCATCGGGATTTCCGAATATCCCGCAGGCAGCGGATGGTGCAATATCCACTCCGGCAATGATATCCGTATGCTTGATGATACGCTGAAGAGGGATTTCAAGATAGAGACAGTCGTCGGAAAGCAGGCCACCCATCGGGGTATACTGCAGGCTTTGGAGTCGCTGACCCGTAATGCCCATCCCGGTGATACGCTGTGGGTGCATTTCTCCGGACATGGTCAGCAGATGATGTCGGAGCAGAGCCGCGACGAAGTGGACAGTCTCGACGAGTGTTTCGTACCCTACGACGCTCGAAAGGACAAGAGTGATGACTATAAGGGCGAAAACCACTTTACCGATAACGAACTGTCTTCTTATATCGGCAGGATAAGGAAGAGGGTGGGGGCTCGCGGACTTCTTATTATCACTATCGATGCCTGCCACAGTGGGTCGATGGACCGCGGAACAGACGAAGATCCCGACGTGATATACCGCGGAACGAGTGACATCTTCGGTATGGATGATCCTAACGTACGGTTGAAAAAAGAAGAGGGACAGGCCTTGTTGCAGCAATCTTTCGATATGGGACATATCGTGATTATCAGTGCATGCCGTGCATATCAGAAAAACAGGGAGACAAAGATCGACAGTACATATTACGGATCTCTGTCGTATGCCTTGGCAGAATCATATTCCGAAGGTGTCAGGCTTCAGACTCTCATAGAGGGCGTCTTCGACAGAATGCGGTCGCTGCAAGACCAGGAACCTTTCGTGCAGTCGGATATGGAAGAACTGACGACGATATCGTTCGTCAGTGATAATGACAAGGTGGCATTCCCGACGGATGACAATAAGGCCGGCGATGACGGCAATGCTCCGATATTGACGATCGGGGTTCTGGCAACAATATTTATACTATTTCTGATATGGAGAAAGCGCAAGGCATAAAACTGCCGGGCATATTCCTGGTATTCACCTTCGTCCACTTCTATCTGATGGTGCGCACCGGATATCATATCGGAGAACGGCTGTATTTCTTCGGATTCACTCCCCTCGGTGATTATTCGGCCGTCAGACTCTTCGCACTATATCTGGCGATAGCGATGTATTACATTACGGGACTGGGCGGCATCGCGGCGGCTTTCATGAAAAAGAGTTGGGCAAGTACACTGCTTATCACTTCTTCCGTAATATATGTCACGGTATATGCTTACCTGCATTTTGACGAGTGTCTGTATTGGTACGGTCCGATAGAGATAAACAGAATACTCAACTTGGGAGTGAAATTCTACATATTGTATTTCTTTATTATCCCCAGATCACGACATAAATCAGGTAGATGATGGCAGCGACAATGACGATGACAAAGAATCTCTCAAACAGATGCGAGGTGACGGCCTGCAGCAACCTCCCGCGGAGGGCCTTCACGGGATTTCCGCCCTTCGCGATACAGTCGTAGCCGATAACGTATATCAGAAGGGCCGCGGCAAATATCAGTATTTCCTTTATCATACTGCAAAGATATGAAGATAAATCGAATAAAAGCAAAAAACAAGAGAAAAAGATACATAAAATCATGTGTCTTGGAGTGTTTTTTCTTTATTCTGCTCATCGGGATGTTGGCCGGGGCCGTCGTCGGAATCTCATCACTCGTAAGCGGCGGTCTGTTCACTCTGGTGCAGGTGTCGCCTTCTGATATGCAACTATTCAATTACAATATCACCACGAAAACCATCGAAGAACTGATCGACAGAAAACAGTATGGGGCAGTCGTCAATCTTATGGAGGTGAACAAAAAACTGATGGATTCTTCTCCGGATCTGAAGCTGCAGGTCTCGGACTGCTACCGGCATACGGGAAATTACAGCAAGGCAATCGGTCTGTTGTCTGAGGTTGAGCGAGACACTGCCGGTTTGGGAAGATTAGGACTGGTGGGGCTTAAGATGCTTGTGTACACCAGAATGTATGATATATACGAACTTACAGGCGACTATCCCAGTCAGAAAAGATATATTGATCTGGTGTATTCATCCTATATGTCGATAAAAAATGATGTGCCAGAAGAATACGAAGCGGTAGTAACACCCGGCATCGAATATCGTCGTAATAGTGTGCTGTATCATGAGAACAAGCAAGAGGCGACGGGGAAGATGCAACAACTGGCCGACACTCTGTTTGCCGAGGGCGGCTACAGGCAAGGAACGACGTTGATGCAGGTATACAACCGTCTTATACAGTGGAATCTCGATGCCTCCGACACCGTATCAGGCAGACGGAATCTGAAGAATGCGATAGCCTTGGCTTCAACTATCCGCGACGAACGGGAAATAAAAGACATCGCCGGTTTCGCAGATTACTGTTTTGCTCTCGGTGATACGACGAACGGTGAGAAACTGATAAAAATGTTCTCCCGGTATCTGTCGTATTTCTATGATAAGAAAGATCTGTATTACCTTACCAATATCACCCGCAAATACCGATATGACGAGATTAACGGCAGGGCGGATGACGTAATCTCCCATCTGAAAGACGACTGCAGGAATCTGAGGGCGAAGATCGTGGAGAACTTCGCGGGGATGAGTGAGGAACAGAGGGAATATATCAACCAGCAGATCAGGCAACCTTTCGACTACTCCATGCATCTGCTGCTGAAATACGACACGCCGGAACTGCGCCGCCTTGTTCTCGAAAATATGATATTCTCGCAGGGGCTATTGCTCCGTACGGATAATTATATAAGGAACGCCCTGAAGGGATATTCATCGACCGGTCTGCCAGAAAAATACGATACTCTGATACAGTGCAGAAAGAATCTTATCGCCTGCAATTCCATGGGAGGTATCGGAAACACTTACCGTGCTTACCAGCTGAAGGATTCGATAAAACAACTCGAGACGGAACTGTCAGCTTCGGTAAAGTCGTTCAAAGAAATCGAGGAGGTGCCCGACGTAGCCGATATACAGAAAAAACTGGCCCGCGATGAGGCTGTCGCGGAACTCTTCGAATGCGAGGACGGACTGCATGCCTTGTTGCTGAAACATGATGGTATCGTGTACCGGAAACTCTGCGGCAAGAAAGAGGTTGCGGAAGTGCTCGACGGTAATATCAATGCTATCTATTCCGACACCAAGATAACAAAAAAACTCATCGGAAATATGCTCGGATCTTTAGGAGGGATCCGGAAGATATACTATTGCACCAACGGCATCTTCAATCAGATATCTCTTCCTGCCCTGTATCTCGGTGGCGGCGAATATCTGGCAGACAAACTGGATATGAATCTGATCTCCAACCCTCAGGATATCATAAAGAAGAAAAACTCGATGAAGACAGTCGCAAGTATCATGTTGTGGGGAGGTATCGACTACGGCGGAGAAGCATCACGGATGACGGCAGCTTCGCATCGGGGAATACAGCGCGGTGACAGTCTCGGATATCTCCCGAACACTCTCACGGAAGTGACTTCCATAAGTGACCTCTTCCCCGCAGTATCCCGGTTGTTTACAGGATATGAGGCTACGGAGCGGTCATTCAAGGATAATGCCCGAGTCGCAAATATCATCCATATCGCCACACATGGATTCTTCCAGGAAGACGAGAAACACAAACGGACATCCGCGATGTATAATACCGGTTTGTTTTTCGCTGATGCCAATATCGCGTGGACGGCCGACAGTATACAGCAGATTGATCCCGACAACGACGGAATCCTCCGTGCTATCGAGATAGCGCAGATGGATCTTTCCCGCTGCGGACTTGTAGTGCTCTCTGCTTGTGAGACAGGGCTCGGATATATCGACGGCAACGAGGGCGTCTACGGATTGCAACGAGCCTTCCGACAGGCCGGTGCCGGAAGTATCATCATGAGCCTGTGGAAGGTGGAGGATGCCCCGACGGAAATGCTAATGTCAGCATTCTACGGCTATGTGGAACAAGGTCTCGGATACGAGGAGGCATTCAAGAAGAGTCGCGCGGAACTGCGGCAGAAATGGCCTCGCCCGAAAGACTGGGGAGCTTTCGTACTGCTCAATTAGATTTCATCTGTCTTTCGATGAAGGAGACTTCTTCCGGTTTGAGAAATATGAGGTCGTACCGTCTTGTTCCGAAATAATCCATCAGTTTGAAGTGGATGTAACTGTCGTTGTAGTTTTTCGGTCCTGAAGTGAAAGGATGAGGTTTCGTGCATGCTTTCATATTTTCCTTTACATATTCTAAGACCGTCTTGTCAGCGTTGCTGCTATATCTCGAGAGATATTCCTCGTACACCTTGTATGCATCGGCATATCTCTGACAGACCATCATGGCGCATGCCGACGACAGAATCACTTCAGGGCTGGGCGCCTTGAATCTGAGATAACCGATCGCAGTCTTGTAGAATTTTTGGTTTCTGTGGAACGACAGATAAGACCTTACGAACTTATACACAAAAAATGTGATAACAAGAAACAGTATTACTCTCATATTTCAGGATATTATTTGTATCATGCAAAATTACTAAATATTTCCATCTTCAGAGTAGGATTGTATTTTTTTAACTTATTATAGGATGCTTTTTCCCTGGGTACGATTTACTTCTGTTTACGTTCTGGAATAAAACCACAGAACCAATACAAACTTAGGCTTATGAAAAAGAAGACGGATAAGGTGGAAACCGGCATCCGGCCGAGAGAAAACTTCATGCAGCATATCCTTAGGGATATAAATCATCAGATGTTTCCGGGAGGGAAGGATGAAGAAGACTTCAGAATTTGGGAACTCTTCGAGATGTTTGAAGCCAGATATCCTATGGAAGTAATCCGCCGGCTGCAGCGCTTCGTGCTGGCACAACTGCTACTTACAGACAAAGACAAACGGTCGGTCGTGGATTCCGTGACCAGACGGAATGACAACAATTTTACAGATGAGGATGCCGGGACACTCTATGACTATGCTGTAATGAGCGACAAACGGCTGAGGCTGAAGTACGGCTGCGGCTCGTGAGTCGATTCTGTCATGTTTCAAAACATGTGTTCTTAAAAAAAAGAGGAGGATCAGTTACGACCCACCTCTTTAGTTTTATTATCTTCGAATCTTATTATTCAACGCTTACAACCTTGCCGGCTGCAGGAGCGGTGTACCAAGTGTCGGCAGAAGTGTCCTTAACCCATTTCTTGAATTCGGGATAAGCATCGCCGATAGAGGTGCGCTCTGTAGGCCATGCCCACTTGCCTGCGATGATGATAGCCTGAGGAGCAACGCCCGTTTGGGAAGGATTGATGATGAAGTTAGACTGCTCTTTGGTGTCGGTGACGCTGAGAACAAACTTCTCATATGTCTCGGCCTTGGTAAGGTCGAATCCTTCAGCCTCGAATTCCGCATACTCCGTCGTGATTCTTGCTGTGGTTGGTGTAGAAACGCATGTACTGAGCCCAGCCCTGGTTGATAAACCACTGCTCTTTTTCTTTGGAGCGGTTGTGAACATAGAATCCCACAACATATCCTACCGGAACGGTGATGTCGTATCCCTTCGAGCGGACGGGAGTCTTGTCGCTTTCGCGTTTGTTGTTGTTTTGTGATCCGAAGTTGTAATTCACATAAGTGGTAGTTCCGTTGCTCTCCACGATCCACTGCATATTATCGCCAAGGTCGTGAGTGTTTTCGAAGATAGTAACCTCTTTATAAGTATTGGCGGAGTCATTCGGATTATAGTAGTAATATCCGATTTCGTCGTTGTCCCAGGCATTACCGTAAACGGGCCAAATAGTCATCTGACCTGTCTTTGATACCACCTCGAAGTTATTCATCTTGCTTACAGGAATCTCTTTCTCGGGCAGAGCCTTGATGATAGCCTGCATCGTCTCAGAAGAGAACTCGCGATACTCGTCCGACGGGGCTATGGCTCTTGTGGCTGCAGCCTTGCGCATATTTGCGCTGGAAGACTTGCTGATCACCGCGCTGAAAGACTTGTTTGTCACGTCAGCTTTCTCGGTATATACATATCCGTCAGCATCGATAGCCTGTACATAAACGGTCGAGAGGTCGGGAGCATTGAATGTGATTTAGTTAAATCATTTGGATACGGCATAAAGACCTATCGTAGCCCCAGTAAAACCGCTTCCTTTTTCGTTCGAGAGATAGGACGCATCAATACCGTCGCAGAGAAGTTTCCATTCCTCGCCGGTGCGGAAGAAGAACTGATAAGCGGCTCCGGTGCAGACCGTTTTCATTTCTACCTCATTACTATCGATATCGGCCGATGCCAGTTCTTTGTCGGCACCTTTTCCCACTTGCAGCAGGCTGATCTTGTTTTTGCCTACAGCGAAAAAATACTGCCGTGTTTCATTCTTCAGAAGCAGCATTCCGGCAAGCTCCTGGTTCTCCGGAGAGAACGAGATTTTCGTCGAGGCAGAGAATTTATGATGCTGTATTCTTCTTACTATTGCGGCGGGAGTCCGTTTGTCTTTGAAAGTGATATCCGAGCACGAGAGATGAAGTCCCTTTTTCAGTTTGTAGTATTTTTGTGCCGATCCCCACAGCGAGAGCCATTCCGGCCGGAGCGTTTTCGACGAGAAGTCGTCGCGCCATGTGAAGTTTCCGAAGGTCACGCCGCCGCCTCGCTTCACGTCCTGCCGGCTCATTATCATCGGGATAGTGTCTTTGCTCTGAGTCATGAAGGGATATCCGTCGGCACTCCATCTCACCGGCATGATGAAAGTCTCTCGGCCGAGATTGCAGAAGCCTTCTTTGCCCGGTCGGCATCCGAGGAACACCGCCCACCAGCTGCCGTCGGGAGCCGTCACGAGGTCGGCATGACCGGTGCAGGTCACGGCGTTGCTTCTGTTTGTCTTCAGCAGCCGTTGCGTGAGCATCGGATTCCTGCTCCAGCGGGTATACGGACCGAGCACGCTGTCGGCTTTGTATACCACCTCGCTGTGCGACCATCCCGTGCCTCCTTCGGCCGCGATGATATAATACTTGCCGTTGATCTTATACAGATGCGGCCCCTCGTCTCTGTCGAGCCGTTCGTTGCCGCCCACACCCTGCTCTCTGAATTTCATATCCTCGCCGAAGGTCTGTCCGGTAGTCTTGTCGAAACGGATGATGCGGAGCGCCCGGTTGTTGTTCCATTTCGGTTGTCCGGCGGTATTCTCCTTATGTATGATGTATGCCTTGTCGTCATCATCGAAGAAGAAGGCCGGATCGATGCCGTTGACATCGGGCAGTAGCACGGGCTCCGACCAGTCGCCGAAGGGATCTTTCGTCGTGACGTAGAAGTTGCCCCAGTTTTCGTCGGAGGTGATCATGTAATATGTCTTTGTCGAGGGGTCGTAATTTATTGTCGCGGCATACAGTCCTCCGTTGTTGATGTTCTGTCCTTCGAGATGTTGCATCTGCGACGGGCGGTTGAGGATATTCCCGACGAGGCGCCAGTTCACCAGGTCGGAGCTGTGATACAAGGGCACTCCGGGGAAGTAGGTGAAGGTGGATGCCACGAGGAAGTATCCGTCGGGAGTATGGCAGACGGCAGGGTCGGAGAACCATCCCGGAAGGATGGGATTGTAGAAACTGTGTTCGTCGGGCAGGGGATTGTCGTTGTAGAAATCGTCATTGCCCGCATATTCGAAATATGAGAACAGAGCCTCTGCCGGCTTGTCGTTCTTTGCTGCCGAGGGCATCGCGACGGTCATCGCGGCCAACAGCAGTATGGCTTTTACATTCTTGCAGTTCATTATCTTCTCGGTTTTAATTTTCCGCAAAAATAATGAATTTGCCGCTGACGGGATGTATAAAAAATATCGTGTTTTGTGGTTTCGGCAATTATTCCACTATTTCAGTTAATTTTTTCACATCTTAGTATCTCGGATACTTCTCCTTTATTACATTTCCCTCCCTGACCAGTTCTTTGGCATACTGGAGATGCTGTTTCAGTTCGTCTTCGTCCACGATAATCATCTTCAGAGTCCGCGTCCTCGGAAAACGGTTGAAGTAGGGGTCGTTCGATGCCATCCATTTGAAATCCCTGACAATGCCATACACCCTGATGCGGTCCCAGAACCAGAACAGTCGTGTTTTTGCGACCACGATTATCCCTGTCCGTCCGTCGGTGAATTTGATTACGCAGAAAATATGAATGCGCACTTCGGTGTCGCTGTTTTGCTCCTCCTCGGTGAGACGATGCTTAATGGTGATATTCCGTCCGAAGTCTTTGTTTATCTGATTCATCTTCGCCCTGAAGATTTTTCCGTGGACACTGCTGTCCTGCATCTGATTGCTCATTATCCAGTAGTGTATCATTTCGTGGAGAATGGTATCTTCGAGAACGCTCTCTTCGACATCCCGCATATCGCTGATTAGCATCTGCATATCGTAGTAATGAAATCTTCCGTCTGGCATCTTGTTTTTGTGATATCTCACCATTCCGAGAGCCTTTCTCGACCTTGACAGAGAGATCGGAGGCTTGGAAAGACTGCCCTCGAAACAAAGTTTGTTGAATCTGTCGAACGCTTCGTTTACATATTCCAGTGTTGCTATCATGTCGTAATGAAATAAATTATGAGTGCACTCAAAAAGTTTTTTCAGTGCGGTGAAAAATATTTTCTGCGGGAAGCTCCATCTCGAGCAACCATTGTTTTTTGTCCGTTCCTCCGGCATATCCCGTAAGACTGCCGTCGGAGCCTATCACCCTGTGGCATGGGATGATGAGAGAAATCGGATTGCTGCCCACGGCTCCTCCCACGGCCTGGGCCGACATCGTCGGGCGATTCATTTCGAGAGCAATGTTCCTGGCGATCTGTCCGTAGGTGGCGGTCTGTCCGTAGGAAATCTCCAGCAGTTGCTTCCATACGGCGAGTCGGAAATCCGTTCCTATGGGATGTAGGGCAGGGGTGAAGTCGGGCTCTTTTCCGTGGAAATAGATGTCGAGCCAACGGCGGCTGTCGTCGAAGATCGGCAGCGGTCGTTCTTCATGCTCTTCCGACAGTAGGGTGGATGCGAAATGCTTCTGTCCGTCGAACCATAGTCCGATGAGTCCGATATCGTCGGCTGCGAGTGTGATGTCTCCGATAGGCGACTGATAATGAGAGACATACTGCATGATTAGTGGAGTTGCATTATTCTGTCTTTGTTTACGCTCAGCACCCCCTTCACCCGGCTGAAATAGCTGATTGCCTCTTCGAGAGTCTTTCCGTCGGGAATGCGTATGGCGATGCCGTTCATCATCCTGTAGTCGTATACGAGCGTCGCCTTGTATTTCTTCACGGCCTTGAGGAGCGGCTCTTTGCCCACCTCGGCGCTATACATTATTATGAGAGTATGCTTCGAATACATCTCGCCGCCGCCTCTAACGGGTTGTATTTCGCGGCGGATATTCCTTTCCGGCTCCGCCATTTTCTTTTTCGAGGCGCAGGAGGAGAAGACCAGTGCGGCAAGACAGAATATAAGTAATTGTTTCATAGTGAGATACTTCATATCGACAGAAATTTCTTCAGCAGGAAGGTGGCATTCTGATTGCGGGCCACTCCCTTGGTAATTTTGTAAGAATAACGGACATCCTCCGACAGTTCTATTTCGAAGCAGTAGTTGTGGAACCGATCGGGATTTTCCTTCTCCATCTGCGAGAGTTCGAGGTCGTGGATGGCGATGATTCCGGTGACGGGGAGAGAGGAGATAAACTGGAGGAAGAGTCTCGATCCGTTGAGTTTGTCGAGGGAGTTGGTTCCCTTGAGTATTTCGTCGAGGATGATGAGAGTATGCTTGTTTTTCCGGCAGTATTCCGCGAGCTGTCTGAGCCGCAGCAGTTCGGCATTGAAATAAGAGATGCCATGGGAGAGATCGTCGGTGGTTCTCATGCTGCTGAAGAGGGAGAACAGCGATGCAGACAGTTTCCTGGCGAACACCGGCATGCCGTTGGATGCCAGTATGTAATTGATGCCTATCGACCGCAGGAAAGTGCTTTTCCCTGCCATATTGGCCCCCGTGACGATATAGTAGTTGCCGTCGTCGATGTCGAAGTCGTTTGCCACGGCTTTTTTTCCGAGGAAAGGATGATAGATGCCCTCGGCGTGATATATCAGCGAATCCGACTCGACGAGTTCTGCGTCAGTAGCTTCCGGTTCGTTGTATCTGAATGTCGCCATCGAGGTGATAGCGTCGAAGCGGTTCACGGCCTCGATCCATCTGTCGATTACCGGCATATATTTGTCCTGCCACTTCAGAAAGCGTCTTACGAGGAAGAAGTCGGAGAGGAAGAGGATGTTGAAGACGAAGAGTCCCAGTATGTTGGCCCGTCTGTCGAGTCCGTCGATGATATCTTTCAGTTCCTTGAACGACAGCAGGGCGTCAGACTCGTCGCTGCTAAGCATCGCGATGATGCTTTTGTTTTCTTCCGCTTCCAGTCCTGATGCCGCAATCGTCTCTATCAGACGGATGTATGACTTCAACTGGGCATGCACGCAGCCCACCACCTTGGTGATTTCCTTTATCGGCCGGGATACTGCCATGAAGATAACGAAAAACTGGATTACTCCCCACCATATCGGCAGATTAGCTCCTGCAATTCCGATGATGGCGAGAATCAGCGAGACATAGAATCCGAGGATCACGAGGATGGCCGTTGCGAGAGCCAGACTGCTGCCTGCGAATCGCGGGATGCTGATGGTCTTGGCCTGCTCCAGAGCCCGGTTGATTTTTTCCGTATCGATCGTCTCTTTCTGTCCGAATGAAAGGAAGTCGGCTCTCAGTTCGAGTCTTCCGGCGAGTTCGTTCACGGCCTCCCGTCGTCTGCGGATATCGTCGAGCCGTCTCACACGGCAGTCAGACAGCTCCCCGGCGAGGAAATCGCTTCCGCCGGTAGTGATAGTCCTGTTGATGCGGTTGTAGAGCGACTCTTTCCCGAAGATATCCATATCGAAGGAAAACTCATGCGACGGGTCGGCATATCTCTCTCCGGCATCGAAGTGTGAGAAGTCGCCGTCGTGATAGGCTATCTCCTTCTCGTACACCATCCTGAGGTTGCCGTAATGCTCGGCCGTCTCGCTGTTTTTGCTATCTATCCTTCTTATGAAGGCGTAGATGGCGAGAAGCAGGAAGGCGATGATCAGTCCGATGCTGCCGATGCTCTGTGCGCATACCGCCACGATGAAGGCTGCAGCCGCGAGGAAGGATATGATTTCGGCCGAGACGAAAAACTTGTTTCTCGATTTCAGCCGCCGGATCTCTGCCTCGAGCTTTTCCACCTTATTTTTATATATATCCATAGGGAATAGCCGTTTGTATTAGTCGTTTGACAAGAAGAAGGGGCTGCTCTGTGACAAGCAGACCCCTCTGGTGCTTTGCGGGATATGTGATTACTTGTTTTTCAAGAGATCGCGGATCTCGGTGAGCAGTTTTTCCTCGGCAGTGGGCTCTGGATCGGCCGGTGCCTCGGGCTCCTTCTTGTGTGCCATTTTGTTGATTCCCTTGATCATCAGGAAGATACAGAATGCCACGATAAGGAAGTCGATGATGTTCTGGATGAACGAACCGTACTTGATGTTGGCGTCGCCGATGGTAACGGCGAGGTTGGAGAAGTCGATGCCTCCGGTAACGGATCCGATGATCGGCATGAGGATGTCGTCGACGAGTGAAGAAACGATTTTCCCGAATGCGCCTCCGATGATTACGCCTACAGCCATGTCCATGACGTTGCCGCGCATTGCAAATTCTTTGAATTCATTGATAAATTTGCCCATAATTATTCAATTTTTATATAACTAAAATTTATTTTATATTACTTAACTCAAAATTTGGTGCAAATATAAAAAATATTTTGTAACTTTGCATCCGAAAACGGAAAAAATGCCTTATATGGCATGATTTTTGTGATATGGAATGTAGATAGATGGAATTTTTAACCCTATAAATAAAAGTAATAATAATGATTAAAATCGCTATCAACGGCTTCGGCCGTATCGGTCGCCTCGCTTTCCGTCAGATGTTCGAGGCAGAAGGTTATGAAGTAGTCGCTATCAACGACTTGACAAGTCCTAAAATGCTTGCTCACCTGCTGAAATATGATACAGCACAGGGTGGTTTCGCCGGCAAGTTCGGTGAGGGTAAGCATACTGTATCTTACAAAGACTCTGTAGTCGGCGAGGACGGCAAGACTGTTGTTACTCCCGGTTCTATCACAGTAGACGGCAAGGAGATCACAATCTATGCAAAGCCCAACGCAGCAGAACTGCCTTGGGGCGAGCTGGGTGTAGACGTAGTTCTCGAGTGCACCGGTTTCTATACATCTAAGGCTAAGGCATCCGCTCACATCCAGGCTGGTGCAAAGAAGGTTGTTATCTCTGCTCCCGCAGGCAACGATCTGCCTACCATCGTTTACAATGTAAACCACAAGACTCTGAAGCCTGAGGATACTATCATCTCAGCAGCATCTTGCACAACAAACTGTCTGGCTCCTATGGCAGCAGCTCTGCACGCTTATGCTCCTATCGTATCAGGTATCATGTCTACAATCCACGCTTACACAGGCGACCAGATGATTCTCGACGGTCCGCAGCGTAAGGGTGACCTCCGCCGCAGCCGCGCAGGTGCTTGCAACATCGTTCCTAACTCTACAGGTGCTGCCAAGGCTATCGGTCTCGTTATCCCCGAGCTCAACGGCAAGCTGATCGGTTCTGCTCAGCGCGTTCCGACTCCTACAGGTTCTACAACTATCCTCATCGCTGTTGTTAAGGGCAAGGATGTTACTGTTGAGGGCATCAACGCTGCCATGAAGGCTGCTCAGACCGAGTCTTACGGATACAACGAGGATCAGATCGTTTCTTCTGATATCATCGGTATGAAGTACGGTTCTCTCTTCGACGCTACTCAGACAATGGTTTCTAAGATCGACGACGACACATATCAGGTACAGGTTGTTTCTTGGTATGACAACGAGAACTCTTACACTTCTCAGATGGTTCGTACCATCAAGTACATGGCTGAACTGAAGTAATACTGTAAGAATAGTATAAAATCAGAACGATAGGCCCCGTCGTCCGTTCAAAGGATGACGGGGCTCTTTTTTAAGACTAAGACCTGAATGAAACCGATGATTACCATTCTCGGCCCTACGGCAAGCGGGAAGACGTCGCTCGCCGCGGCACTGGCATCAGAAATCGGAGCTGAGATTATCAGCGCTGATTCACGACAGGTGTATCGCGGCATGGATATCGGAACGGGAAAGGATCTCGACGACTATGTTGTCGACGGGAGACCGATACCATATCATCTCATCGATATCGCACAGCCGGGGGAGAAATATAATGTATACCGCTATCAGAAGGATTTCATCAGGGCTTATAACGATATTAGACAGAGAAACAGGGAAGTGGTGCTCTGCGGTGGCACCGGACTCTATATAGAAGCAGTACTCAAAGGCTACCGTCTGGCCGCGGTGGGGGAGAACAAGGAGCTGAGGGCGAGCCTGGAAGGGAAGTCGCTCGACGAACTTACCGTCATCCTCGAAGACCTGAAAACGAAAAACGGACAGAGGATGCACAACCGCACCGATGTCGACACCGCGCAGAGGGCTATCCGTGCGATAGAAATCGAAGATTATTATCTCCGTCATCCCGAAGTTTCCGACGACGAGGAGTCGATGCCCGAGATCGATAATATTATAATCGGTGTGAATATCGACCGAGACAACAGGAGAAAGAAGATCACCAACCGCCTCAGGCAGCGTCTCGCGGAAGGGATGGTCGACGAGATACGATCGCTTATCGATGCGGGAACGGCTCCCGAAGACCTTATCTATTACGGACTTGAGTACAAGTATGTTACGGAATATGTTATCGGACGTCTCAGCTACGAAGAGATGTTCACACAACTGGAAATCGCCATCCATCAGTTTGCCAAGCGGCAGATGACATGGTTCAGGGGGATGCAGCGACGGGGATTCGAGATTCACTGGATCGACGCCCTCGACAGTATGGACAAGAAAATTAACGAGATATTGAAACTATGGCAGTAGAAGAAAACAGATGGGGTATCCTGTTCTGTCCCAAGAAGTCAAGAAAGAAATCGAGGAAGTATTGGGAAAAAGTGCAGAAAATCCTCGACGACAGACATGTATTGTATGATTTCGTGCAGAGCGAAAACAGCAGCAGCGTGGAGCGTCTCGTCAAGATGATGATCAACAACGGGTATAAGACCATTGTCATCGTCGGAGGCGATTCGGCCCTCAACGATACCGTCAACTGTCTGATGATGACGGAGAAGAGCGTCAGAGACACCATTTCCGTCGGACTTATCCCCTACGGCATAATGAACGATTTCGCGAAGTTCTGGGATATCAAGGAGAGCGAGGTGGAGAAGAGCATCGACACTATCATCGCCCACAGGATAAGAAAGGTGGACCTGGGATGCATCAGATATGAGAACGCCAAAGGGGAGAAATGCCACCGCTACTTCCTCAACTGCATCAACATCGGGCTTGTCGCCACGATCATGAATCTCCGCAACCAGACCCGTCATTTCTTCCTCGGATCACGGGCTCTGTCGTTTCTTTTCACTTTCATCCTCATGATCTTCCAGAGGATGGAATACAAGATGCATCTGAAGATCAATACCGACGATATCGACCGTAAGGTGATGACGGTATGCGTCGGTAACGCACGAGGTTACGGACAGACTCCCAATGCAGTGCCTTACAACGGAACGCTGGATATCTCCGTGGTGTATCATGCCGAGATGATGCAGCTTATCGAAGGCTTCTATCTGCTGATAACCAACAGGATTCTCAATCATCGCAGCGTTCATCCGTATCGTTCGAGAAAGGTGGAGGTGTTGGAACTGGGCAAGTCGCTCGTAAGTGTCGACGGACGGCTGATGAAGACCCCCGCCGGAGCGTTTACTATCGGAGTGGAGCAGGAAGTGATCAATTTCCTCTTCCCCGCCTAACCGTATTGCGCTATCTTCCGCAGTTCGCCGTCGGAGATGATTTTTATCTTGCGGCCGTCGGTGGCGATAACCTTATCGTTGACGAAAGCCGACAGTGTGCGGATGGCATTGCTTGTCGTCATATTTGACATGCATGCAAGGTCGTCGCGGCTCATGTAAACACTTAGTGTCGAACCGTCTTCCTCCAGTCCGTAGTTTTCTTCCAGAAAGACGAGCGTCTCGGCCAGGCGCCCTCTAACATGTTTTTGTGTCAGCGAGATAGTCAGCGTGTCGGCATTGCCCAGGTCGATAGCCAGGTCGCGGATGAGAAATCTCGCGATGTGGGCATTCTCCATCACCAGGCGCTCGATCAGGCTCAGTGGGATGCGTAACACTACGGAGTCTTCGAAAACAGCCGCGGTGGTCTTGTATTCCTCCTCCGCGAAATAAGCCCTGTAGCCGAACAGTCCGCCCGGCTTCACTGCGCGTATTATCTGTTTGTGGCCTCCGATCACCCCTCCCTTGCTGATCTTCACCTTACCCAGGATAAGACAATAGAGAAACACCGGATGCTCTTTCTCCTGATATATGATGCAATCCTTCTCGAAAAACTTTATCTCCACCGATTTGAGCATCATCGTGCGCTCGTCGGCAGTGAGAGGATTCCAGAGATGGGGGATCGCCTGGACGGCTTGCAGTTTGTCGTATGCCTTGGTATTCATGCTTGCGGGTCTCCTGATTGTCTTGTTGTCTTTATCGCCTGCAAAAGTAATAAAAAAAGATTGGAAAACGTCAAGAATTGAGACAAAAAAGGCCCTTTGCGATTAAAAAACGGTACATTTACTTAAATTATCGGACTTTTCTTTTGCCGTTTTGGGATTTTTCACTATCTTTGGGACGAAAACGGACGATTACATGCTAACCGACATGCCTTGCCCGCTTCTCTAATGAGTAACTAACAATTTAAAATACCTTTTCAAGGATTATGAGCTATTTACGTTTTGAAAAAGCCGTAATGACCAACCTGGAAGAGTCGCTGCCCAGAGAGTTGCTTCGCACCAACCGCTCGGGGGCTTATTCGTGCTCTACCATCGTCGATTGCAATACGCGCAAATACCATGGCCTGCTCGTCGTTCCCGTGCCCGAGATCGACGACGAAAACCATGTGCTGCTCTCGTCGCTCGACGTCACAGTGGTGCAGCACGGAGCCGAGTTCAATCTCGGTCTGCACAAGTACGGGGGGAACAATTACAGCCCGAAAGGTCACAAGTACATCAGAGAGTTTGACTGTGACAGAGTGCCCACTACCGTTTATCGAGTGGGCGGAGTGATTCTAAAAAAGGAAGTCGTATTCCAGATTTACGAAAACCGTATACTCATCAGGTATACCCTCGAGGATGCGCATTCCGAGACAACATTGCGTTTCAGACCTTTCCTCGCTTTCAGAAGCGTCAGACAGTTCACTCATGAGAACTCTGTCGCCAGCAGGGATTATTCGCAGGTGCCCAACGGAATAAAGACCTGTATGTATGCCGGATACCCCGACCTTTATATGCAGTTCTCCAAGAAAAACGAGTTTATCTTCCATCCCGACTGGTACCGCGGTGTGGAATATCCGAAAGAGCAGGAGAGGGGATATGCCTCCAACGAGGATCTCTATGTGCCGGGCTATTTCGAGATGCCGATAAAGAAGGGCGAGAGCATAGTCTTCGCCGCTTCCACCGTGGAGACTCCCGTGACGACACTGAAGAAGACCTTCGACTTCGAGGTTAACGTGCGTCCTCCGAGAGACAACTTCTTCCACTGTATGGTCAATGCCGCGCATCAGTTCCACAAGAGAGAGAAAAACGACGACAGATATCTCCTTGCGGGATATCCCTGGTTCAAATGCCGTGCGAGAGATACTTTCATCGCCCTGCCGGGACTGACGCTCGCCATCGACGAACAAGACTACTTCGAACTGGTTATGAAAACGGCCGAAAAGGGGCTCCGCGAATTCATCGACGGCAAGAAACTGACGGTGAACATCTACGAGATAGAACAGCCCGACGTGCCTCTGTGGTGCATCTGGGCTCTGCAGCAGTATGCCAAGGAGGTGGGCGACAAGAAATGTCTCGACATGTATGGCAAACTGATTAACAAAATCGTGAAATTCATACTCGACGACGGACATCCCAACCTCCACATGGACGACAACGGCCTGCTCCGCTCCGAGGGCAAGAATGTGGCCTGCACGTGGATGAACTCCTCTGCCAACGGCCATCCTATCGTTCCCCGCACGGGATATATCGTGGAGTTTAATGCCTTGTGGTACAACGCCCTGATGTTCTGCGCCAAACTGTCTGCCCTGGCAGGCGACGAGAAGGGATCGAAACACATGACGGAGATAGCCGGGAAATGCAAGACGTCGTTCGTGAATACCTTCCTCAACGAATACGGATATCTCTTCGACTACGTCGACGGAAATATGATGGACTGGAGCGTACGTCCGAATATGATCTTCGCCGTGGCTCTCGACTATTCTCCACTCGACCAGAAGTCGCAGAAGAGTGTGCTCGATATCTGTACGCGGGAACTGCTCACCCCGAAGGGGCTGCGGTCGCTGTCGCCGAAGAGCGGCGGATACAATCCTATGTATGTAGGTCCCCAGGCCCAGCGCGACTATGCTTATCATCAGGGTACTGCCTGGCCGTGGCTCGGCGGCTTCTATATGGATGCCTGTCTGAAGATCTACAAGCGCACCCGTCTGAGTTTCGTGGAGCGCCAGATGGTGGGATATGAGGATGAGATGACCCAGCACTGTCTGGGCACCATCTCCGAGGTGTACGACGGTAATCCGCCGTTCAAGGGCCGCGGTGCCATGTCGTTCGCCATCAATGTGGCGGAGATACTGCGCACCCTGCGTCTGCTCGAACGATATACTTACGAACAATAAAATAAGGAGGACGCAAGCTTATGAAAGTTTTAATGTTTGGATGGGAGTATCCTCCTCACGTATATGGTGGTTTGGCTACGGCCAACTACGGAATCTCCGAGGGCTTGCACGCGCAGCCTGACATGCAGATCACGCTGTGCCTGCCCAAACCGTTCGGAGACGAAGACCGCGAACCGGCGAAGATCGTCGCCATGAATGCCGTGCCTATCGCATGGCGCGATGTCGACTACGACTATGTGAAGGGCCGCGTGGGCAATATCATGTCGCCCGAGGATTATTTCCGCTATCGCGATCATATATATAATGACTTCAATTACATGCATGTCAACGACCTCGGATGCATGGAGTTCGCCGGAGGATATCCGGGCAACCTGCACGAAGAGATCAACAACTATTCCATCATCGCCGGCGTGGTGGCCAGGACGGAGGATTTCGATATCATCCATGCACACGACTGGCTCACTTATCCCGCGGGAATTCATGCGAAGAATGTGAGCGGAAAACCGCTGTGCATCCATGTGCATGCCACAGACTTCGACAGAAGCCGCGGAAAGGTGAATCCTACGGTATACGGGATTGAGAAAGACGGTATGGACAATGCCGACTGTATCATGTGTGTGAGTGAACTGACACGTCAGACCGTCATACATCAGTATCATCAGGATCCCCGCAAGGTGTTCACCGTGCATAATGCGGTGTACCCTCTGAAGAAGGAGTATCAGGATATCCCGCGCCCCGATCATACCGACAAGGACAAGGTGGTGACGTTCCTGGGACGTATCACCATGCAGAAGGGACCGGAGTATTTCGTCGAGGCTGCCAATATGGTGCTCCACCGCACCCGCAATATCCGTTTCTGCATGGCCGGTTCGGGTGACATGATGGATGCGATGATTTATCTCGCCGCCGAGAGGGGTATCGCCGACAGGTTCCACTTCCCAGGATTCATGAGGGGAAAGGAGGTATACCAGTGCCTGAAGGATTCCGACGTATATGTGATGCCGTCGGTGAGCGAGCCGTTCGGCATCTCGCCGCTTGAGGCTATGCAGTGCGGCACACCGTCGATCATCAGCAAACAGAGCGGATGTGCCGAGATTCTTACTAACTGTATCAAAGTGGACTACTGGGATATCCACGCCCTGGCTGACGCTATCTACAGTATCTGCCACAACGACAGCCTCTTCCACTATCTGCAGGAGCAGGGCAAGAACGAGGTCGACCAGATCACATGGGAGAAAGTCGGCGCCTGGATAAGAGAACTTTACGAAAGAACAATAAATCATCAATTATAGAAGTCATGAAAACAATTTGCTTATATTTCGAGATACATCAGATTATTCATCTCAAAAGGTATCGCTTCTTCGATATCGGTACCGACCATTATTACTATGATGACTATGAGAACGAGCGTAGCATCACAGACATCGCCGAGAGGTCGTATATGCCGGCACTCAACGCGCTGCAGGATATGATAGCCAAGAACGGCGATTACTTCAAGGTTACTTTCTCGCTCTCGGGTGTGGGAATAGAACAGTTGGAGATGCATGCCCCGCAGGTGATTGAAAAACTGCAGGAACTGAATCAGACTGGCTGCGTGGAGTTCCTCGCTGAACCGTATTCCCACGGTCTGTCTTCCCTCGGCGACGAGGAGACGTTTATGGCCGACGTGAAAAAACAGGCCAAGAAGATGCAGGAGTATTTCGGCAAGAAACCGACGGTATTGCGCAACTCGTCTCTTATCTATAGCGACGATATCGGTGGTATAGCCGCCCAGATGGGATTCAAGGGTATGCTCACCGAGGGTGCCAAACATGTACTGGGATGGAAGTCACCCCACTATGTATACAACTGCGCTATCGCTCCCAATCTCAAACTGTTGCTCCGTGATGTCACTCTCAGCGATGATATCAGTCTGCGGTTCAACAACAGCGACTGGGACGGCTATCCTCTCTTTGCTGACACTTATGTAAACCGTATCGCCGAAATGCCCGAAGAGGAGCAGGTAATCAATATCTTCATGGAGCTGTCGGCTCTCGGTATCGCCCAGCCGCTGAGTTCCAATATCCTCGAATTCCTGAAGGCTATCCCTGCCTGCGCGAAGGAGAAGGGTATCGTGTTCTCCACCCCTTCCGAGATATTCGGCAAGATGAAGAGTGTTGGCGCTCTCGATGTGCCTGATACTCTGAGCTGGGTTGACGAGGAGCGCGACGTGAGCTGCTGGCTCGGTAATCCGATGCAGAGGGAGGCTTTCAACAAACTTTACAGCGTGGCTGAGAGGGTGAGAATTGCCAATGATCCGCGTATCAACCAGGACTGGGACTACCTGCAGGCAAGCAACAACTTCAGGTTTATGACTACCAAACCGAGTAATGTGGGGCTCGACAGGGGTATCTACAGCAGTCCTTTCGATGCTTTCACCAACTATATGAATATCCTCGGCGACTTCATCAACAGAGTGAACAGGCTCTATCCCGAAGAGATTGATAATGACGAGCTCAACGGACTTCTCACCACCATCAGAAACCAGGGTGACGAGATCGAGATGAAGAATAAGGAAATCACCCGTCTGCAGACAAAACTGGAGAAGATCCAGGCCGAAGAGGATAAACTTAAAGCTAAGATGGAGAAGGCGCAGGCTAAGACTACAGCCAAAAAGACAACGGCAAAAAAGACTGCCGCAAAGAAGACTGAAGAGTAAAGAAAATGAACTGGTTCTCCCAGACTATTTGGACGGCACGTACACCATACAATTAATTAATGGGGGACTGTGTTGGTATGGAGAAATAGATTTATGATATCTTCATTAACTTAATTATTATATCAATTATGAGCGATAGAACCGACAAACAGCCTCTCATCTCTGTATTTATGCCGGTATACAACCGAGAGAAATACATAAGAGAGTGTATCGACAGCATCCTGTGTCAGAGTTTTACAGACTTTGAACTTGTTGTTGTCGATGACGGTTCTACCGACCATACATGTGAAATTATAGAATCATACAAGGATACCCGGATTAGACTTATCAGAAACCGTCATGATTTCATCGAGTCCTCGAATATCGCCCTTTCAGAATGCAGAGGCCGGTATATGGCCAGGATGGACTCCGATGACGTAATGATGCCTGAAAGGCTGAAGGTTGAATACGACTACATGGAATCCCATCCCGAGGTGGATATCCTCGGAGCATCCATGACATTGTTCGGTGATGGGGTCAGTCCGGTGGAATATAACTACCCGCCGGAAGTGGGTATCCGCGAGCTTTACTCGGGATGCCCCCTTTCATGCCCTACCGTGATGATACGGCGTGAAAGATTCATAGAGAAGGGCCTGCATTACGAGCGGGAGGCGATATATGCGGAAGATTATCTTCTCTGGACCCGTGCGGCCATAGCGGGGCTGAGAATCAGGAATATCCCCGATATACTGGTAAGATACCGGGTCTCTAGCACCCAGGTTACAAATGCCTACAACCATATCCAGAATAAGGGAGTAAGATTTGTGCATAAGGTTATCCGGGATTGGCTGACACGCGACGAGGCGGAATGGGCAGGAAGTCATCCTGTCAGGATCCCTGACACTTCCAACAGATTAACGATTATAATGCCGTTTTTGAACGAGGGGGATGAAGTTGCCAACACAGTTAGGAGCATACGTGAATACGCCGGTGACAGCGTGGAGATTATCGTCATCAACGACCAGTCTGACGACGGCTATCCGTACAGGGAAAGACTGGAGGGGACAGGGGTTCACTATGTCTATAATGCGGAGCGTCTGGGTGTAGCCGCGAGCCGTGATTACGGCGT
>Ga0065711_1034155_pt1 | contig 24228 bp, 12 predicted proteins | sample Hoacrofraction12_FD_59098 | JGI IMG/M metagenome (GOLD analysis project Ga0065711, IMG submission 59098) | Hoatzin crop microbial communities from Cojedes, Venezuela - Epithelial fraction 12 v2 (version 2) | ecosystem: Host-associated > Birds > Digestive system > Esophagus > Crop | place... | reverse complement strand
GACCTGCTGGAGAGCAGCTCTGTGGAGAGGGACCTGGGAGTGCTGGTGGACGACAGGTTGACCATGAGCCAGCAGTGTGCCCTGGCTGCCAAGAAGGCCAATGGGATCCTGGGGTGCATTAGGAGGAGTGTGGCCAGCAAGTCAAGGGAGGTTCTCCTCCTCCTCTACACTGCCCTAGTGAGGCCCCATCTGGAGTACTGTGTCCAGTTCTGGGCTCCCTAGCTCAAGAAAGATGAGGAGCTACTGGAGAGAGTCCAGTGGAGGGCTACAAAGATGATAAGGGGACTGGAGCATCTCTCCTACGAGGAAAGGCTGAGGGAGCTGGGCTTGTTTAGCCTGAAGAAGAGAAGGCTGAGAGGGGACCTTAGAAATGCCTCCAAATATCTGAAGGGTGGATGTCAGGAGGATGGGGCCAAACTCTTTTCAGTGGTGCCCAGCGACAGGACAAGGGGCAACAGGCACAAACTGAAGCAGAGGAAGTTCCGTCTGAACACGAGGAAGAACTTCTTCCCTCTGAGGGTGATGGAGCACTGGAACAGGCTGCCCAGGGAGGTTGTGGAGTCTCCTTCTCTGGAGATATTCAGGACCCGCCTGGACAAGGTCCTGTGCAGTCTGCTGTAGGTAGGTGACCCTGCTTCGGCAGGGGGATTGGACTAGATGACCCACAGAGGTCCCTTCCAACCCTGACCATTCTGTGGTGATTTAGGTTATGATTCAGAACAATGCCTGTCAAGGAGGCTAGCAGTCAGGAACTATAAGTGCATTTCCAAGAAGTAACAGGAAGGAGGTTGATGTTTAAGAACACTGTCAGGAAAGTATTCAGTTTTATACACTTCCTGTGAATATAGGGAATAAAAGGGAAGAGTTAAGGAAGACAAAAAGAACTGGGAGGAAGATGATAGAACTATTGTGCAGAAGTGGGGAAAAAAAGGAAAAGGTTAGGAAGAGTGTCGCAGAGTCAACTCCTCTGAAACTAAAAAAATAATCCTATCTTCATCCTGAAGTTTGTAGTCCAATAATATGCAGTACTTTATGTTTCTGAGTTCTAGGAAACCACAATATTCTGAGTGGATTCCTTACTGTCTATGGCAGTTGTGTCATACCATGAAGTCCTTGTTCACCCTTTTGGGAAATGGCTGTAAGGTGGTGTTGGTAATCTGTATTGTGAACAACTGTTAAATTAAAAAGTTAATTTAAAAAATGGAAATTAGTTAAATAATGGCCGAATCAGTTTACTGTTCTTCAGTTATGTGCATCAAAACCCACGTATCCATTACACATTTAACATTCTTGTATCCTTTCAGCTTTGTGAAATTGTAATTTGTATCTGTGGTCCTTTTCAAAGACTTTTCCAGTAAACTTGGAGTAGCACTTTGAAAGTGTTCCTGACTTCCTTAATACCAGTAGGGGGGAAAAGTTTTAAGTGCCTAGGTAGCATAAAAGGAGGTATGAAGAGACACTGCGGCTTTCATACAAGAATTCATTTGGCTTAGTATAGAAAACTGTAGAAACAGTAGTATGAGAAGTGGTGAGTGGAGTGGTAAGGAGCTGGCAAGTATTTAGGATCCGCATTTAATTCAGAGTGTAGTACAATACCAATAGAAGGATTTTGGAATAACCAAGACCTCAAAATACAATCAGTGTAAATAATTTTTCAGTTACATATTTGGTTTATGGAGCGGGGTTACATTGGGAGAAACCAATTTCCATTCATGTGGTGTTTTGGAAGGTCTTACGTAAATATTTTCATGTTGTGTGTAGTGATGATCAAGATAAATCTTGATATTTCACCTTAGGGGACATAACCTGTGGATGAGTCATCTGTAGGGATTCTGAGGGGTTGAAATGCCTCTTCTATCCTGTTATCTTTATTGCCAGTAACAGACAGTTGTTTTCCCTGGTAAGAGGAAAAAGTACATATGCAAAAAAGTTACTTAAGTAACTGTTAATGGATTGTAACTTACACAATGCATATACTTTTAAACGAAATTCAGATCTCTTAGTGAAGGATGTAGCATATAGCTTTTCAGTGAATAAAACTTTAATTCTAATAGGTCAAGGATGGACAAAAATAGAGTTTTCTTTTGTTGCCTAGGTGGTCACACTGAGTGGTGATGTACTCGTATATCAGGACTAAGGTGTTGCTGCAGATCTGAATGTATGCACTGCTTTGTCTACAAGGATCAGAGCTCTTATAGCAAGTTCTTTAATTATGTATTTGTGAGAAAGAACAGTTGGTTGCTTCTCTTGACTCTTAGATTGTATATCTGTATGACTTAGAGATTTTTTTTTTCCTTTTTTGCTTAATAAAGCAATTTGGATTTCTCCAGTGTAAGGATTGTCTTGATAGCATCTCATCATTGTTGCCTGGCATTCATCTTGCTTTTATGTATTTTGTGCTCCATCCTTCCTTGTTTTCCATGCATAATTTCAGTCTGGAAGCAAACCACACATTTGTAACAAAGAGGATAAATAGCTGTTAAGGTGTAAGGAGTTTGTTACTTGAAATTTCTAGTGAAGGATTTTATACTTGCCTGAAGGATTGGCTGCAGCATAAATACGAGTAGCATGAGAAGTAGACATAACCATGAAGTGACATTACATTCTGGAGTTCTCTTCTCTGCAGCATTTAGGAAACTAATCCAGATGATGATCATGATCCTGGCCTCAGAATTGGAATTTCCATCCCTCTTGTAATTTTTTTTTACCTTCTAACTCATCTTTAAATAATGGGCCTAGATAATAGTCTTAAAATACTGTCCTTTTCTGCATGCAGAATTCTTTGCACTCTATGGTAAAGCACCATATTCCTGGACTAATGTGTGCGCGTGAAGGCAGTGGTTAGCTGTCTGTGTAAATGGTGAGGTTTTATTATTTTTAATCCCTTTATTCATGTTGGTTTAATGCATAAATTACAGAATGATAGGAATTTCCATTAAAAATTGAAATTGTGGCAGTGTTTTTATATGCTGTTAATCATCAATGTAAAACATTTTTCAAGATTTATTTAAATAAAATGGCCAGATTAAATGAAAATGTCTTGGAAATTATAGCTATTACTCGATTGAGTGCACAGAGCAAACTTTACTTGAAAGTCATTTGTCAAATTCTAACAGGCAGTGGCCATTTGATATGCTATATGTATTTTTAATGCAAAATAACTTTTTAAAGAAATGCCCAGAAATACATTATTCTGAGTGGTATTAGGATGTTGAACCTTTACGGTGATGCTCTTGTGCCTAGTATGCCAAGATCTTGAACTGAGTCAGTCCTTGTGTTTTCAAATATAATTTTGAAAACACACAAAAAACTTCAGTCTTTTGTGGGCTCTTTTAATGTTTCCTGTTCAATTAGGTCCTATAAATTCTCTGTCTCCCAGCACTGTTTGACACCAGTTCTTCCAACTGAACACTTCTAATTGTTTCTTCTAGCTGCCCTGTGTAGCGTCTGTCATAACAGGTATTCTGGCTTCTTGGTATTTTTCCCGTGTCACTTGCTTGTCAGATGTAATTTGACTTTACCTCTACTATTTTTTACGGTTATGTTTTTAAGCAGAACTGATATGTAAATTCAGTTTGTTTTTAAGTTATGTCTATAGCTATATCTTGTCAGTTTGCTATTTTGTAGCTTTTGTGTTCTTGCCAGGACATCAGTTGGCTGTGAACCTGTACTACTTAGTCTTCTTATGGAACACTTGCCTAGGTCTCGCCAGAGTTGCTGTTAGAGTACATATGAGAAAACAAAACTAGTAACTATTTATCTTACTATACAGTCTTCTTACTGTGGTGATTGAGCAGTCACTTTCTGAAGTGACATGATTTGAAAAATAGTTATTAGACATGTATTTGCCATAATGAAGTCTGTGGTGAGCCCATGTTGACAGAAAACCTAGACAATGCAATGTAGTCAAAGTTTTAAAAAATACTGTTACTTGTATGATAAACGTATCATCAGATGGTCTCTAATTTGTTTGTGAAGATAAGCTGGTCAGTCTGCTGCCTCCAAAAAACCTCAATGCTTAGCCACACACCAGCTTTTTCCTAGCTGTGACAGTGGCTATAGCTACCTTAATGTGAGCTGTAACGCTAAAATGCGCTCATAATTTGAGCTTTATTCTCTTGACTTCAGTTGAATTATGTGTGGATTGCTCTTGCAATTGGTTATACCAAGGGTTCAGAATGCTGGGCTTTTGTTTTGTAGGGCTTTTTTAAAGCATATTCTGTGGTAGTGATTTGTGATACTCCTTATACTATCTAAATTAAAGACAACCCTGCTCCCTTCTTCCCATACAGCATCATACAACTGTTTTGTCCTCTACCCTTGCCATTCCTTATTTAAAGGAGATAATAAAGTTGAAATTGCAGGTAGACTTTAAAAGCAATTAAAAGATAAAACACAGAATTGCAGTTGGTTTAAGAAATTACTTACACTGTACAGTAAGGAGTACTGTTGCAACTAAATTTTCTCTTTGCCAGAGCACTGATTTGTCAGAAAAATGCTAGCAATTGAGGTTCAAAAGTCGCAAAAGAGCAAATTTATGGGGTTTCTATTTTGATTTTCTGAATTGTCATCTGATTCCATGGTAATTTTCGTATTTTTTTTAAAAGAAAAACACATATGCCATGGTTTTGTACATAATTTTCAATTGCTCTTTTCATTCTATTTGTGGTGGTGTTTGTGTTGGTATGAATCTTCTCCTTCCCTCTCTGGAAGCGCAGGCACTGATTTAGTTTATTTGGACAATTAACTCTTGGTACCTTAGTAACGAAAGGCATCAGTTTGGATTAAAACCTTAATGCTACAACCTAGCTGAAGTAATTACTGCAATGTGGTCTTTGATTTAAGACCTTTAGTCTGAACTCCTGAAACTTGTGCTGGATGTTTTGCACTGTGAATAATCTCACTGACTGAAGTTGACGTATGAGTAAACCTTTGTAGGAGTAGAGTTCAACCAGGTAAGATATGCAGAGTAATAAACAAGATAAAACACTGTACAGGATTTCTGTAGTATTTTTAATTTTCACAAACTCTTTACTGTCTCTGCAGTTATTGTTTGTTCTACTTGTGCTGATTAAGCACACCTGTCTACATTGCCCTACCTGAAGGAATTGTTTTCTTTCTACACAACACAGTTAAACTTACTTTTTTGAAAAATGTCTTTCCCTGGCTTCTGGTCGAAGTCTATCAGCAACTAGAAGTACTTGGCTTTCTATTGTTCCTGTAAAGTAGGTTATGCATGCTTAGAAAGAAGAGAGTATGAGAATAAAGAATGGGCTGTGCTGGATTAGTCTCTGCCATAAAGGAAACAAGGTGTTCTTCCCTGTCTTTACCCCAGCTGATTGGAAGCTCATGTTGATACAGGAAGGAAAAAGCAAAATTATGTATATCTTAGAGTGAGTTTGCAGAATGAAAGTTTTAAACAGTAATAACTTTCTAATAGCTTGACTTTTTCATTATTGCTTCATCCCAGGTACATTCCTTGTTATTCCAGTTCTCTGTACGCCAGAGGCTCTGCGTAGATTGAGTTCTTCCAGTGTCTGCTCAGTGAAGATGATTAGTGAAGACTGTAGAATGCCTTTTGCCCATCTGTAGTATGAAAGTGTCAGCATGTTATTTATAAACTATCTTAACCTTTTGTCTGTCATCATATGTGCATTGTATTTCCGTCTTTGATGTCTGCTTTGATATGCTTAGGAACAAAAATACATGTTTTAATTCCTTAACTGTTCCCTTCTACCTGCAGACAGTAGGCAATTATTCCTCCTGTTTCAGTGTGGGGAAACTCCTGAGAGACTATTTGTCGTTTCTGGTACTAAAAATCTTGGTGTTCTGTGTATTATCAAGGCATTCAAATAATATTTTCATATGTTGTATCTGCTTAATCTAAAAAAGCTATGCAAAAACCTGGTTATTGATATCTTCCACATAAAAGTTCTCAGACCTTTATAATAGTGCTTAACTGTGATTGTTTCCTTTGGCATGGTGTCTTACAGTGCTTGCTGAAGTTAAAACTTTTGACAATTAATGCAAATGTATTGAATAAGTATCTTAACATGAATAATAATATACAGAGAAAGATCAATTAAAAGGTTCAGGTATTAATTTTGGAACATCTTTTAAATTAATACTTAAGGTGGTAATGAATGTGCTGGCTGTTTAGGACCTGTTTGCTTGGTGCTTCTGACTTCTTAATCTGCTTGTGGTCTTACTGTGCTGCAGAGTGGGTGGGAAGTTTCTTGTGTGAAAGTGATGAGAGTTTTGATGCATCGTACCTTTCTAATCTCAGCAACAGAATGAATTGGGTACCAGCTTGTTCTAGGATGTCATACCTATGTTTATCAAAAGAGTGCGTGACTTGCTCATTTTTCACTGGTACTTGCTGTTTACCACAAGTAGCAAATCCATCTTCAGTGTGGAAGAATGAAAAGACCCAATCTGAAGTAGTTAAATTCTTTTAAGCAAACTGCTTCTGGTTAATGTTTCTAAATGAAACTGTTACTAAGGTTACACAAGACGATCAAGGAGCTGGAGCGCATGACTTAATAGAGAAAGATAGAGGGAACTGGGCCTGCCTAGCCTGAAGAAGAGATGGCTTGGGGAGACCTAATAACCTTCCAACACCTACGAGTTTGTTGAGAAGACAGTCTGGCTCTTTTTGCAGGTTTCTGGCATGATGATGAGAAACAATGACTGTAAATTTGAACAGAGAGGGTTTCAGCATGTGGGGATGGGAAGCGATGCATTCGAGCTTTGGAACAGGTTGCCCAGGGCAGCTGTGGATCTCCGTTCAAGGGGCTTTTCAAGACCCAGCTGGAGAAAGCTCTGACAATCTGATCTGAATTCAGTGGTGCTTCTGCCTTGGGCAGGAGTCTGACTAGAGACCTCGTGTGGTCCCTTCCAACCCAAATAATTCTATGATACCAGTTCTAGACACAACCCCAATTTAAACAGGGAGACAACATGGTATTAGGGCTCTGTTTGCACTGCATGACATGAACATGCTGTGCTGGAGGTGCCAATAAAAGAGGTACAGTCCACTAATACCTTCTGGCAAATGTGCACATAGGCTTTTTTAGCATCTGCTCTGAAATCTGTACATAGAATGCTTTGGGTTGGAAGGGACCTTTAGACGTCATCTAGCCCAACCCCCCTGCAGTGAGCAGGGACATCTTCAACTAGACCAGGTTGCTCAGAGCCCTGTCCAACCTGGCCTTGAATGTTTCCAGGGATGGGGCATCTACCACCCCTCTGGGCAATCTGTGCCAGTACCACTCTTGTCATAAACAATGTCTTCCTTATAACTAGTCTAAATCTACCCTCTCTTAGTTCAGAGCCACTGCACCTTGTCCTATTGCAACAAGCCCTGCTGAAAATATTTTCTCCATCTTTCCCATAGGCCCCTTCAGGTACTGGAAGGCCGCAATAAGGTCTCCCCAGAGCCTTCTCTTCTCCAGGCTGAACAGCCCCAACTCTCTCAGCCTTTCCTTGTAGGAGAGGTGCTCCAGCCCTCGGATCATGTTTGTGGCCCTCCGCTGGACCTGCTCCAACAACAGTATCTAAAAGTTAAGATGACTTCTTGTCTAGTTGGACTGGAATCTTGTTTTTCTTCCTTTTCTCTAAGATTATTTTGCTCTTCTGTTACTTTAATGCTAATACAGGTGCTTTTCATTGATAGCTTTCTAACCATTCAGTGAAAGTGCTTAGGCTCAGGGTTTTTGTGACAGTGATTCCGGGGAAAGTATTGTACACCTCCTGCCTAACACTAAAGTAGGATAAGAAAAATCCCAATCAAAATCACCACTTGTAAATGCGGGTTTAAAAAAAAATAGTTCGTACTGAAGTTGTATTAAATCTGGGACTAGCTGTTCATTTGTTTATAATTTTAAATCTTAATTATCTTAACTGATTAAGATAAAAATGAAAATTAAACTGGCCTGCTATAGAACTGTTTCCCTATATAAGTAAATACCATTTGATTTAAGGGCCAGCCATGGAATCTTGGTATATGCTTATGTTTGGAAACAACTCTCACAGGAAACAAACTTTTTGGAAAAGTGTAGCTAACATTTCTAGGCTTTTAGGTGATTGATTGCTGATGAGCATTATGAACTATTTAGTGTTCTCAGTTTATGTATCTGTGCCTGTTTCTCCCTTTGGTCATGCGTATCTTCTTCAAGGTGTATGTGTTAAAGTGTTAACACGTTGTGAAAGCAGTGAACAGTAGAGTTATTCTGGACAAGAGGGGCTGGTGTTCATTGATTTGTTGTTTTTAAAGCCATTTTAATATAGTAGTTATTTCTATTATTCAGTCTTTCTAGAAAAAAGATTAGACCCTCTATTTTAAATCTGTAAAATTGTCTTTACATAGCCTTCTGATATCTCCTCGTTTGTTTCTCCTTTTACAAATGCCTCCTCTTGAGGTCTGAATACTTTTGTTTAGAAGTGGATATATTATATTTTACTAAAATGTGCCAACGTGCGTTAGCGTTCTATGAAGGATACAATTACAGAAGCCCATGTGCTGGGTGCTTGTGACTGTTCTGCCAGTGAGTCATGAGGTCATTCTACAGAGTGCTGAGGAGAGTTACTTAATCTTATGATTAGACACCTTGGAGTTGTTCATATTTATTTTTTGTTGTTCTTAAGGTATTAATGTCCCAAGAATGTATATTTTTGGTGTTTAATTTTTTTAATTTTTAGGCCTCAAATTGTTCATTTTTTATTGTGTGTATTAGGAGGATATCAGATGACTGAGTTCAGTAGAGTTTTTTAGTTTGCTCATACTGTAAATTATCTGATAAAAATAGAAGTTATAAACTGAGAATAACTTGAGTAATAGTGTCTGTTCTAAAAACTCTTAGAGTTCAAAGCAGTTTGCTTGCTTTGGAGTATTCCTGCCAATTTTTGCAGCTTTAGGACTACACTTTTTTTCTCCTCTCTTCTTTGGGAGGACATAACAGAAAAATTGCTTGCCCTGTATGGTCAGTTTAACCGTGAAACTTTAGGCACACATCATGCAAAGAATTGAACTTTTATCTTACAATTTCCTTGCCTAAGCATAGAATGTAAAGTGAGTAGTCCTAAGTTTGGTTTCTTACAGATGAAGTCTATGCTAATATGTTTACTTTTGTAACTAAAGATATTGTGCCGAAAGATTAATTTGTATTTTTACATTACCTGCGTGATACTGGAAAAATGCTGCAGGAGATTGAGCTCACAAAATGCAGATTCTGTGAGTGGAATGTAACTTTGCGTTTCTTGTCTTCTATCTTTTGCTTGTCACAGCAACAGTTTAATGCGAAGACAGTTACAGTTTTAGACATGGTAAAGTTGATCTATTCTGTATGTATGTCACTGCTGATATTTGTAGTATCTGTCATCCACTCTGTATACATACCACAAATACCAGTATCAGTATTTTTCTGATGCAATGCAAAGTACTTGCTTAATGATTGTTTAATAGAACCTACATATTTTTATCTTCTTTTTGAGGCTGGGAATTGTATTTAACATTCTAGTTTAAAACAGCATATTAAAAACATCTCGATACTAATCTTTGAAATCACAGATATGCTTAATCCTTGATTAAGGAAGCTAATACGTACATGTTAACCTTCTGTTATGGAAAGGTAAATCTTCCAGGAGATACGAAGAACTAGTGCTTGTTATTCCTTGTCTCAGAACTTGAAGGAATAAAAATGAAAGCTAAATTCCTTTTAAGGCAACCAAACACTTGCTTTAACTTACATCTTGGCTAATAGAGGGAAAATGGATATAGTTTTGCTTATCAAATGGTATAGATAATTACAGAATTCTAACAAAGGAATGAAGCAGTTGTGCAGTGATTCCTAACCTTGGTCCATAGGCAGTTATTTTCAAGCAAGCAGTATATTGTAAGCAGAGTTGTTTTGATGTCAAGGTTAGCTTCAATGCTAGTGCTTTTAAATTCTTCAAGAATATTAGGAAGTTGTTTTCTGGGAACATTGACTGGGGAATCTTTTGTATGCATAATTAAGCTATAGCAGTATCTTAGAGTGCTATAGCATACTTTGAATCTCTTATGAAGAAACAACCTCCTGCGTTTTAGAGCTTCAGATCAATTTTGTGCTGCCTGCATTGATATTTTACACGCAAATCTTCCCTCTATTCTTTATTTAACTGTGGTCATTTAGTGTTAATAAGTTGGAGAGCTAAATGAGTCATTTGCTGTGCATTGTTCTCAGGTTTTTTTTTTTCTCCACCAACATTTTGTATGCCTTGGTTTAATTTAAGTGTCACTGTCTAACTGGAGAGAGTATTGACTGAGCTACTGAAAACAATGATGCAGATGCTCTTTCTTCTCAAAAAGAGTATAACTCAGGTCATGGTGACTGCGATCAAGGGTATAGTTGAAAATACTGTTTTCAGGAGGCTTCAAATGATTGAAGTTAGACATAGAGTTACTTGTTTGTTATACTTTTATTGTCTGGCAAGTAAATCCAATATATTGGAAACCATTGAGACTGTCAAAACCCAAAGTTTAGCTAATAGTGAAATGTGTAATATCTCTAGGGAGTGAGGACTGCTGTGAGAATTTAATACAGTAGATTGCAGAGAATTACAGCAATAATGGCTTTTAAAACTACTTTGAGGTCTGAAACTGTCTTCCTTTTTTAAATCTGGCACTGTTGCTAGAACTGAGACAATTTTTTTAGCCTCAGATAATAATCCATCCTCCTTTAAATCAGATAGTTAAGTTTGTCGGTAGCTGGATGTCCTGCCTTCCTAATATGTCATGGTATCTATTAGAGAAGTCTGTGTGTGGTCATCTTGCCATCTAGAGTTTTTGCAGTATCTTGAACATGCTAGCAGCTTTTCTTTCTTCAACCAGTGTAAATATTAGTATATGAATTGTAGCTGATCAAGCCTCTTACTACTCCAGTTATACCTTGGCTTATGCTGTTTTGCAATTAGACTTTGAGAGAAGTGAAGACTTAAAGGAATTTCTTCTAGTTTTCATTTTCCTCATCGGGAGGAGCTTTCAGACATACTGGTATACAATTTTGTGAATATTACAGGCAATTAATACATAATTAAGATGTTTAAAGGAACATTCAAGGTACTACTTTAAATAGCCTATAAAACATAATTTGCTAGTTGCTTCATATCTCTGTTACTTTCCATGTTTGTGGTTATCGACAGCTTTGTCAAACAATGCTTAAGAAAATGTTTTCCCTAGATAGCATGCTGTCTGCATTATTAAAAAAAAATCCATGAAACACTTAAGGGATTAACTTCATGCTATTAAAATTCTTCAGTGTTTGCTATGTGTATACATATATATACACACGTGACTACTTTTTCAGCTCTTCTTTTCAAATCGTGTTGTTCAAGCCATATTTCACTTTTGGAAGTAAATTGTTTGGTGTGGGTGGTTTGGTTTGGTTTTTTGGTGGTTCTTTTTCCGCTTGGTTTTAGTCAGTCTCTGCTGTGTTGTTTTTTTTTTTCCCCTCATAAATATGAGGGTAAGAATCACTGTTACTGCCCCTAGCAGGCACTCAGTGGCTTCAGTTGATAGAGTTGTATGCTAAGCTGCTAATATGTAATAGTTTAATTAGCAAAATGTGTAATGTTTTAGTAATAAGGTGCTTATTGCATGAGTAATAGTTTTATGTGATTTGTCCTTTGCACATTTTTAGGAGGGCACTGTTTTCCCTCACTTAAGAAGTAAAACAAATGTTTGTAACAGCAAAGTTCTTTGTATATTTAGAGGCTCATAGCAAGGCCACTGAGCCTTTGTGACTTATCAAATTCTCCTTTTGAAAAAGTGAGAGTATGCTAATATAAAACAAAGCCTTTAAGAGAACTGAGTTTTTAAGTCTTTGCAAATGGGATATGCATGAATAACTGGCTGCAAAAGTTTAATTTGTCCAGAATGAAAGGTAATTTTTTTACCGATAGTCTAGGTTGTCTTTGACAAACTAGAAACTCAAACACAGTTACAGAATGGCCGGGGTTGGAAGGGACCTCTGTGGGTCATCTAGTCCAACCCTCCTGCCGAAGCAGGGTCACCTACAGCAGGCTGCACAGGATCTTGTCCAGGCGGGTTTTGAATATCTCCAGAGAAGGAAACTCCACAACCTCCCTGGGCAGCCTGTTCCAGTCCTCCGTCACCCTCAGAGTGAAGTTCCTCATGTTCAGATGGAACTTCCTCTGCTTCAGTTTGTGCCTGTTGCCCCTTGTCCTGTCGCTGGGCACCACTGAAAAGAGCTTGGCCCCATCCTCCTGACACCCACCCTTCAGATATTTGGAGGCATTTCTAAGGTCCCCTCTCAGTCTTCTCTTCTTCAGGCTAAACAAGCCCAGCTCCCTCAGCCTCTCCTTGTAGGAAAGAAGCTCCAGTCCCCTCATCATCTTTGTAGCCCTCCACTGGACTCTCTCCAGTAGCTCTTCATCTTTCTTGAGCTGGGGAGCCCAGAACTGGACAGAGTACTCCAGATGGGGCCTCACTAGGCAGTGTAGAGGGGGAGAGGGAGAGATTCCTAAATCTGTGGGAGATTTCTTATTCTAAGTTCGGTAGAAGCAAAGGCCATAAGAGCCTTGTAAGGCATGATTCAAGCACAGTGGGTGGTGGCTGGCAGTCAAAGGTTTAATTTTATCCACAAGCTAGAAAGTTGCCGACAGGATTTTGTGAACTGCCCTTTACTCATATCTGTGCCTTTATATAGTGCAGGTAACTCCAGTGTAAAATATTTCTCCTTAATTAAAGCTGTAATTGAGAATAGATTAAAGTTGAACTTCTAGTAATCAGTAGATCTTTCTGGTATACTTTCTAGTTAATTCTTCTATGTTTTGTTTTTATGTGTTTGACTGCTTATTGGGTTTTAGTCATCCATGGGCTTTTATTAAAAGCTTTTTAAGATCTGGTTTAAACAATGCTGTCCTGTGATTAGAGGAAGTCAGAACCTATATATGGATACCACTTGTGTGGCCATATGTTCACACCAACATTAGCTTGATATTCTCTACTTAACCTTTCCCTGCTGTTTTTAATGAAGGCACTACTTTTGTAGTAAAGGCTAATTGCTATTGTTTCTAGATTCTCATCAGCTTCTCTGTTACTCAGCATTATAATCTATCCTTGATGACTAGGCAGAGCAGAATTGGGTATTGGGTCAGATGACTTTCAGGAACTTCCTTTCAAGATTTTAGACTTTTGTTTCAAGATGACAGCATGCTTTCTAGTTGAACAATCCAGGCTGGCATATGGCTGCTATGCCATGCTGCCTGAAAAAGGATCCGCAGAAGTCCTGATGGAGCGTCGAAGACTACTATTTTTGCACTGGTATCTCTGTTACTCACTCTGTGTGTGTTTGGTTTTTTCCTTCCCCTTAGGATAGTGCAAGGATTTTCTGAGTTTCATAGACAGAGCTTGGATTGAAGATAGAAGTATTTTCCATGGTGTGTGATGGCCAGGAAAATACTGGGGAAAGAGCCGTGCTCCATCTGTAACTGTTGCAGTCTTTCTCTGCTAACCAACTTCCACCATGCTGGTAGATAGGTCTGTACGCATTCTGCTGTTGAAATCTTTGTGATAGTTTAGGCTTTGCAGCCAAGTTCATCTCTTCCAGTGCGTAATTTCCTCTGTGAAGCATGATGTAAGTTAGCATTCCTTGGGTTAAGTGATATTCCCCTCTTTGTAGTCTTTACCAGGGATACTAGGCTAGGTTTGCATTCTGTTGTGAGCAAGTAGCGGCCCTCCAGCATAAGAAGCTTCTTCCTGCTGGTTCCTTCAAACTTGGAAAAGAAAGTGTTTAGCAGTAGCAGTTGCAATGCATTGTTTCTCTTGCTTTTTGAAAGAACAGTTTGCTGTGTTGCCCTACTAAAATTCTAGCCAGCTCCAAAGCAGCGTGCCTGTGTTGTATGCTGCTAGGTAACTCTGACTTTTCCGACATCCTGGTCTTCCCACTTAAACATGATCTTACAGTATTTAGAGTGTAGTTGGCAGGTTTAGTAGCAGCTTATCGCTATTCTTCATCAAAGATATTTTATCTGTCACTATAGACTATGCATAAGAATTGGTTACAGAAGCTCATGAAAAACTGCCTCTTCCAGACAGCAAATTTGTGGGTCATCCTTTGGAACAATGCCTTTTTGTGGCCAGTTATTGGAGTGCTTTGTCATTTCATCCAAGATACGTTTTCACCCCTCACTGCATTGGCTCTCTGTGCTATCAGTTATGTTTCAGCCTTTTCACATTTTTCTTTTTGGATGTGAAATTCAATTGCAATGAGCCACTTGGTCACTTACTACTTAGCAGTACAAGGATGGTTTACTCTGATAGCAAGATATCAGCAAATTCCTGCTGCTTTAAGGGAAAGCAGTGTGTTTTATGATGTGGGAGAAATGCAGAAAAGTTTTCTTGAAGAGATTTATTGTACTTTAAGAAGGATCTGTAATGAGAGGGAGAAATGCTTTTTAGCTTATGGCTCTGGAGCACGTCATGCGTGTTCGGATTTACATTTCCCATGGTAAGGGTTAGGTCATGCTAAATGTCTTGCAAAAATTTTCTGAGAAGTTTTCTGGTTTTGCTTGCTGTTTATACATGTGTGCCACTGAACATCGGGGAAAAATGCCAAGGCTTTTTGCATTCTGTCTTGCAGTACTGAATATTTTAAACCAGCCTGTAAAGCAGCTGTGCTGTCCCAGTCTCACAAGTCATCTTCCATTAAGTGTTGTTGACACAAGGATATCTGCTGGGCTCACGGGACATTAAAGATTTCTGCAAACTTTTTAGTAGTGTGTGTATATATAAATTACTTTTTGGTGTTGCTTATACTTTGGTGTTGCTTATACAGTCGTGCCTGCTTGAAAACAAAGCTGTATCATGGTGAATTCAGCTCCCGCGGACTGAGGCAGATTTGATGTAAATAGCAAATTACATCCTGTCCTGCCTCCAATCTTAAGACTGGTTTGGGAACAAAGTAAGCTTTAGGCTTATAGCTCAACAGAAGGAAAGCAGTCTGCCTGTAGGTGTGTCTGTTTGTACTGGAGGATCTTACTGGTGTGTTGGAGCTGTAACTCCAACCAGGTACGGGAGAGGGTGGCTTCCTTACTGATTAGAAACTCGTGGTTTGGAGAAACCTGTTTACAGGCGGGCCTTGGCTTTCTAGATTAGTCATATAACATTTGGAGTGTCGGATCTCTAGTCTTTAATACAACTTTCTTTCCATCTGCTTTGCTCTTAACCTATGCAATGTCCTGAAAAGAGTTTGACTTTGGTAGAGGAAAAAAATGGATGCAATATATGAGTTATTCCTGGAGTCAGAATAGAATTTTTGAGACCGGACAGCTTTAGATGCGAGGGAGCTGAATCTAAAAGGCATTTGTAACCCTGTATTCGAAGCTGAAATAATGATATTGGCATGTTTTTCATGTGTGTTTTGTTTTGGTTTTTTTTAAGCCAAGGAAGTGTGGAAAAATACATCAGTGTTATTGATTTGGCTCTGTAGAAAGTCATCAAAGAAAAAGGTTTGAGTTTCTGTCAGAAACAATGCTTTGTTCCTCCTTGTCAGCCTTTTCTATTTCAGGTTACCCGAGTAGCAACCTGATTCAGTGGTAACAATCAAGGTCATATTTTATTCAGTACAAGAAAATGGCAAATCTGGCAAGAGCTAAGATACTTATTTTGAAATGGTTTTATTTAGCCCTTTCTGCTACAGCTGCTGTCAATGGAAAGAGATAAACCTGATGACAGAATACAAGGAATTTACTGTTCATTATTCATGACTTGCTAAAGGTTTAAGTCTGTAAAGGATTTTGTTATCCTTTTCATGGGTCTTTCAGGTTTTCAGATATGATTGTCTGGCAATAAATTGGATAAAGCAATTAATGAAAAGATGGATGTTTTTCTTAACTTATTAACCTTAACAGAAAACTTGAATGGAATTTAATCTACAGAGTACTCATGGACAAATTCACTAGTTAAAATTGAGGTGTAGCAAGATTATGTTCATGCTTAAATCTGTCATTATTTGAATAAACTTTAGACTTCTGTAGTATGGTGGCATCTGACCTTACTGGCACCCACAGACCTAGTTACATCTATTGTGAAGCCTTTAGTTTAAAAATAAAAATCTAAGTTACAAATTTAGAGCAGTTGTAGACCTAAATAGGATGTGGAATGAATGAATGAATGTTTACCTTAAATGCAGCAAAAAACTGTCAAAGAGGAACAATTATTAGTAGCGTTGTATTGTGTTGTTTGTTCTTACAGTAAATTTGGGGTTTCTTGGTGTAAACAGAAAATTAATAAACGTTGCAAGAACTTGCGTTCCGTAAGAACTCCTTGATATCAAGTGCAATGAATCAAAATGTCTGCCATGCTTTGTAATTCTTTCAGATCTTTGTCGTGGTCTGAGCATTTTCATCTAGATTCTTACTAACTTGTGGCTTGGCCATCTTTCCTCCTCCGGCTTAGGAAGGTTCATGTGTCCTTTCATTTAGGACTGCTGTAGGTGCATATCAGGAGCATGAAGGTGAAAGGAGGGATGGTATTACAGGAGTGCGTAACACGACGATTCTGATTTGAACAGATGTTGTGGGGAAGGACAGAAAAAAGCAAGTCAGACTTTGCTTTTAACTTCCCATTAAGATGGATGGAAGAAATTGAAGTTCTGATTGAACATGTCAGTCTTCCAGCTGAACAGTCGTCTTGAATGCAGACTGATGCAGTTCTAGTTTTAAAGCACCAATGTTAAAATTTGCATATGTACCTATTATAATATGTTCTGTACTTAAAACTGGACATGTGGACATGACAGTTATGTTTGTTTTATCTGTTGTTCAGTGTTAAATTGCTTTTCCTGCAGTCTTCTGGAATCAGCATCCCAAATTGTGCTCACTTTCACAAGTATGCCAGTAATAAGTTGCTACAGGCTGCGTTCTGCTCTCACACACTCACAGCTTAATTTCAGTATACTTCTACGACTATAAATCACAAAAAGATTCAGTGCTTTAAAAGAGTCTCTTCCAAATACTTTATAGGCACAGTTATTCCTACAAACAAAATGTGGTTGTTCTTCTGTAGAGAAACATTTTCAGTTTACAAATAGAATACTATTCAAAATAGTGAGGTCTTAAAAGCAAGCTGTTAGACAACAATATTTTTCATTACGTCAGGTTTGAGCCTGACAAAATTCCAAGTTTCCCATTGTAGATTCTTTTTTCTCCCCTTTTTCCTCATAGAGGAGTTAAAAACAAAGCAAAAACAAAACACCCAACCTGTTTACAAGTGACATACTAGGGAGAAAGTAGTGACCTTTTAGAGGAATTACTGTATTTTTGTTGCTTAGAAAGTGGCTTTAGTAAGATTGGCCCCTGCTGTGCTTATAATTCCCGTCTAAATTTTGTCTAATAAGCTTTAGTTAGTTACAAGTGTTGCTTCTTTTCTGTTGTGTGGTTTGTTTGTATTTTTTTTTTGGAAGCGGTGCAGAGGAAAGACCTTCAGTACGTAGATTTTCAGGTATAAATTTGTCAAGTAAGTTTTCTGACAACTATTTAGCGCTGGTTTCCATAAGGGAATTTCCATATGACAATCTGGCTAAATGACTAGAGTTGGAGGGATGGAACACCTCTCCTGAGGGAGCTGGGGCTGTTCAGCCTGGAGAAGAGAAGGCTCCCGGGAGACCTTACAGCAGCCTTTCACTGCCTGAGGGGGCCTACAGAAAAGCCAGAAAGGGACTTTTTACAAGGGCCTGTAGTGATAGGGTGAGGGGTAGTGGCTTTAAACTGAAAGAGGGTAGATTAGATTAGATGAAAGAAGCTCTTTCCTGTGTGGGTGGTGAGGAGGCACTGGAACAGGTTGCCCAGGGAAGGTGTGGAGGCCCCCTCCCTGGAAGTGTTCAAGCCCAGGCTGGATGGGGCTTTGAGCAACCTGGTCTAGTGGAATGAGTCCCTGCCCATGGCAGGGGGGTTGGAAGTGGATGGTCTATAGGGTCCCTCCTGACCCAAACCATTCTATGATTCTGTGATGATTCTATGAATTCTAAACTGTAATTTCTCCTCCCAGATGCTAACAAAGGTTAGAGATGGGATGCAGAAAGGGCAGACTGAAACAAAACATATGAGGAGGGGAGGGAATAAAGGTGGAGTAGTTGAGAAGCTGAAACAAAAAAAAAACATTGATGGAAGAGTTTAAAAGGCTAGGAAGAAGATTTGTTACTGACAGCAAATGCTAGAGGAGGGAGAAAAGTGTCATGAACCACTGTAGCATCCCCACATAGAAACTACAGTCAAGATTCTTTAATCTTAGCATTATTTTGTTTAGTAGTGCTAGAATATTACTCAGCTTCCTACTATCTCAATTACTGTCTGTTAGTGGTTACACATAAGAAGCCTTTAACTGTTTTATCTTAATGATGTTACTCAAATTAAGAGAATGAAAGTGAAGCATCAAAAGTGTGCTACAAAACTTCAGTTAGTACTTAATGTCTAGTTAAATTGTATCTTGATATTAAATTATAGGGATGCTGTTGCTACACACTTTTGTAAGGGTTTAACTACAATTGCAATGGCTTGTGTAAAATACTTATCTAAAAATTTTATCAAATCAGATTATATTTGTAGTAAGATCCCGATTTTGTTAGGTTCTAGTTTATGATCTAAACTTCAGTATCTTCAGTATAGGCATTAGCAAGTTACTTCACAGTAAAAACTAAATTATTGGGTCAACATATCTGGTATTTTCCTAGTTTAGGTCCATATTTTCCGTTCTCTTGCAAGTTGTAAGGTGTCCAAGAGTCTGGCCTAATCATCCGATCAGATATCTGGGAATTACTAGGGTACTACTACTACTCTTCAGGTCACATAGCCTGTCAGTCTTGTGTTATAGAATTAGTATGTTTGAATTTTATATATCCAGATAATTCTTCAGTGCCGAAATTTCCTTCTCTAGTGGTACCTTAGTATGCTTGAAGTACTTTGTAACTTAAATCAATTTTGTGTAATATTAATTATCTGAATGAAGTACTTTCCCTTTCCAAGGAGAGGGAGTGAATTGAATATATTTATTTATGGTTTCTTTTTTAATACATTGTGTCATTTATGCTGTTTTGTCATTTAAGTAGTTTGGAGTTGGTTTCCCAAGTAACAGACTACTGTATTGATCTTCTATTTTTAATTTTAAAAACTTACCAAAATGTCTGCTGTAGGAGGAGATGATAATACATTTAAAAATATATGGATTTTTCATATGATGAATTATTCAGAAGTTGAACTACAGTCTCAATGCTTTGTAATTAATAAATTATCTAAAAGTTCATTTAGTAATTCATACTGTATTAAAACCCGTTGTTTAGCTGTCTGTAATATTATGTTAATACCAGAACAAGACCGTTGTACAAAATACATTTTTGGTGATTATGAATGAAGCAACAAGCATCATCTCCTCTAGGTGCACATTTTCTAAAGCTACATGCTTTCACATGTGAGAGTTTACTTTTAAAAATACCAAAACATATTTAATTTTTTCCTTCCTGTAATTACAGAAGCTGCTGGGTTTGTTTTGCTACCGATGAGGATGATCGGACAGCAGAGTGGGTGAGACCTTGCAGGTGCAGGGGCTCTACGAAATGGGTTCATCAGACTTGTCTACAGCGCTGGGTGGATGAAAAGCAAAGAGGAAACAGTACTGCTAGAGTTGCTTGTCCTCAGTGCAATGCAGAATATTTAATAGTATTTCCAAAGTTAGGTAAGATATGTATCATTTAAATTTTAAACATAATATAATGGGTTGTTTCTTTATGTTGTTCCTACGTCTTTTTTTTTCCTTTTTTGTGCTTGGAGCATCGGTTCTGTTGAAAACTTGGCTATTCCCTTTTCCAGACAGGAAGAAATAACTTTATATTCTGCTTGTGTCCTATTTGGTGGCTTAATTAAATACCTTCTGAAAATTCTGGATGTGTTCCACTTAGGTATATCGATAAATAGTATAAGTGATTGACCTATAATTAATTCATGGTTAATGTGGTTTTTTTTTTTTTTTCTTTTGAGCAGAAGGAGACTTCTTTCAGCAATTCCCACATATTAGTACATAAACACATCCCCTGCTTTTTCCTCAGCTTGCACAGAAATTGTTATCAAGGGAGACTGAGAACCTCACTGAGCAACCTAAACCCCCATATTTTTTCTTTGTTTGGGAGATATTGCTGAGTCAATATTGCCCTATATTCAAGAGGCAGAATATCTGATTGCTGGGCACTGCTATAGCTCTAGCTCTGTTTGTCAAGGTGAAAGAAAAAAGTTGGAGATGGTCTTCCAGAGTCTGCTTGCTTGAGTGGCTGAGTAGGACATTGCACACTATGTTGCATATATTTAAATTAGCAGTGGATGCTGTTATTCCAGCCCTCATTTGCCAATATGTTATATGGTGCAAGAAAATGAAATGTTGCTATGGAAACTTAAAATTTTGTTTAAAACTGCTTGTTAAAGAAATGTTGATATAGCACGTGAGTACAGGCATTTAGAGGATTTTAAAGAAGATATTTTTAAAGTATCTTATTTTTGTAATGAAACAGCTGAACATAACTTGCACTGTCAGCTCTTTGGGACAGGACCTCTTTTCTGTTAGTATAACGGCTGACAAAATTAAGCTGCGAAGAGAATTTTATAGGGTGATGACATTTATTTCCATGATGGAACACCGAGTAATAGGAAAGAAAATATGTACTAGTGTATTGTTGACATTCAAGAAAACATAAACCACCATGAAGCTTACTACCAAGTTGTTCATATATCAGCCACAATTCAGCTTTGCTATAATGTAGAGAGGAATCTTAATCTCCATCATAAAGAAGGCATCAAGTGATAATATTAAGCATTTGGCTTTGGGGAATAAAATGGTCTGATATCTGGATACTTACAAAGTACAATAAAACTTGAAGCTGTTTAAAATTCTTGCCTGTATTTGAATGATGAAGCTGTAATATGAGCTGCATTTGCTTTTAATTTTGGCAGTGGGAAAAAGGGGAAGCAGCTATAGCTTGGAGAGGATACATGCACCTAAACAACAACAGGCATTTTCATTTGTTCTTGCAGTTTGTGGCATACTTCATTTGAAAGCTAAGATTCCTAAATCCTAACACTCCCAGCTTCTGAAGACAGCCTAAAATTCTTGCACAGGATTGTTCAGCTCTTGCTTGCAGGCACGCAAGAATCTTTTAATGTATTTCCCCCTCACAATACCATCTTTTCCCCTTTTTAAAGATGAGAAGGGCATAAAAATTCAGACCTGTGTAACAGTGCACAAGACATTGATAGTAGAGCAGGGAAATGAGTTAGGGTCTATCAAACATCAATCATGAGCTTGAAGTGCCTTACAGTCTTGCCCTTTTGTAGCTCCTTCTCGTAGCCCAGAACTGTTGATACCACAAGTCAACTATAGGCCAGTCAAGGTCACACCAGGCAGACAGTAAGATGTTTTCAAGCAGTCTTGCCAGAACCCCCGTCTCTGCTGCTGCAGGTATCTTTTGAAGACATTACCAGTCATACCATTCAAGAAACTAAAATTCCTTGAGCAGGGAAAAAGGAACGACTGAAGTTTCCCTGAAGTATTATAATTCAGAAACTTATTTACATTAAGACTTCTCTAATGTACCACTGGAAACTTTTTTCTGAAAACAAGTTTCTGTGAAAGGGAACTCCCTAACACAGCTTCTTTTATGATTACAGTTTTGAAGCAATACCAACTTGAGGAGACATCAACGAATATCTTTATAAGTAACAGTGGGTGTCTTTTTATGTGTTTGCCAATTAAAAACAACGCCTATAGTGATGCATCTTCTTAAAGTTGTAATTCCATTTCAGATTTAATAGTGCATATCAGTTGTAGAGATTGGAGTTACTCCATTCTTAGGAGCTGTTTTCCTTTCTTCTGAGGACTTTTTTTTTTATTAAATAGGAAAATATTATTGTAACTTTGAAAGTAAACTGAAATATCTTTTTAGATAATTATTTCAGTTTAATAAATAGAAAACAGTTTAGCAGAAAAAGCTCTGTTAAAGCATGATAGTTTTTACAAAATGAAAAATATTGTGTTTTGTATTTCCTTCCTTAATTCGTATATCAGTGATATTTAATTTCCTGCTTCTTCCTTAATCCATCTTAAAAGAAACAGCTAGATTTGTCTTCCTTTCTCACTACTTCCTTCCTAAAGGGCTAATTAAAAAAAAAAATCATTGGAACAATGTTTTCTATTTTTTTTCCTCAAGATTCTATACTTAACTCTGTAGCTTACTTCTTTTAATGGTTAGTATCAGTAGGTGCAACTTGTTAGCACTTTTAGTGTTAGACTTGTGGTGCCATATCGCCTTGCCAAGATGTGTAAGGCAGGCTTCAGTGCTTTGTGTTGCCCTTTAGGACTCACCAAATACGACAGGGTTTTTGAGTCTCTTGCCTTCACCTTCTTCAAACAAACACAGGTTTTCAAAATGGTGCAACTAGAGAACTTTTTCCATTGACTGTGGGAAATAGTCAAGATGTCTAAACTACTGTGCATTTAGTGCTTGCAGTCTTATGACCTTGTTGCTACTTTCAGCACATTGATAGACATCCCAGCACTTTAAGTCTGTCCCGGAAAGTTAAACATAACTGGTAATAGTGGAACTGCTTTTTCCAGTTCTTTTTATTTTAAGTAGTGTTCCTTCTTCAGAGACCGTTTAATTTTGGTACCTAACCAATAATAGAATGCTCAACTCAAGAATAAATTAACTATAGTTACACTCTGTCAACTACTTATGGATTAATTTACATTGGTTGGCGTACTTGAAGCAGGGTGCTGGTGAGGTGTTTATTGTCTTACAAGCCACACAGGAAGATGCTTCCTGCCCTTAAAACTAGAGCTTATGACTAAAACAAAGAACGCATGCTGTATTAGAAGATGCACGCAAAGGTAACCAATTAGAGGTACATGAGTAGTAGTTTAAGAATTTAAGGCTTCAGCAGAGTTAGAGAGTACATTAAGCAATATTCTGCCCAAGTTGCTTAGGACTACCCACTAGTCTGATACATAACTTGGCAATATTTACAATCACTTCTGTCAAAATGGTATATAATGAAATGTGTTTAAATTGCAGCTCTTCAGTATGGTATTCACATACATAACTGTGTATGGGGGTGGAAAAAAAAAAGTGGCAATCCTTCTACAAGGTTTTGGGATGCTACTACTGTACAGACAGTATGTAAAATACTGCCCTGTTCTTTAAAAAAACAACAACAAAAACAAAACAAACCCCAAACAAATGGGGGAGGGAACCCCACCCCAAAACGTGTGCTTTGGGAGTGCTTTACAAGAATACCAGTGTTGATAAAACATGACAATGAACAAGTTCAATTAGTTGTTCCTGTTCCTTTTTTTCACTGGCTGACTTGAGCTGAGTGGAACTGGTTGTTTTGAAAGCTTTCACACTAGAGCTGTTTTGTTGAAAGAGAAGAACCAACTTAGTCATGAAACAGGAGTTACAATTTTGTCAGTGTGGCTGATGGAAATAAATTTTCTGCAAACTTCTTTTGAATTGAATTTCAAATCTTGGTTGTATGTTGAAATGCACAGCTTTTAATTAATTTGGTGTAAATATCATAATTGAGAGGCAATCTCTTTGGGAACAGGGTGCTAAGTTATCACCACCCTAAAAAACTGAGAATATAAAATTGTTATGTACTAGGAGTATTCAAGCTAAGAATTAGAACTGCAAGTAATTTTTGTATATTTGGAGAGTACCAAATACAGTACCTTTACCTTTAGAAAGGCAAAAAAGAAAAAAAATCCTTGGCACCTAATCTTCTCAATTCTGTGCAAGGTCAGAACAAGTTTCGCTTTATCAGAGGTCAGGAAGAAAATGGCATACAGGTCAGGACAGGTGTACGAAATAGCCTGGCAATTGCCTAACTGGCCTGGCAATTGAAATTCATCTAGTGGAAGTCGGTAAGCCATTTAATACCATTGCTCAAGAGATCACTCTTTCATTACCCTGCCCTCACTGCCGCCCCACTCCTCCCCCCCCCACCCCCCAAGAAAAAAAAGATAAAAGATTTAGTAGTAAAATAATTAAAGCAATTATAGGACGGAGATGGTAAACAGTGATGAGAGACCTGGAGGATTAGTTACTTGAAGAATGCCTATAGGCTGGTTTTGAGAATAACAACTTTAATATTTTCACTGATTTTGGTAAAAAAAAAAAAAAAAAAAAAAAA